>Ga0126373_10000089_pt1 | contig 71837 bp, 72 predicted proteins | sample PanSoiMetPlot_11_FD_92545 | JGI IMG/M metagenome (GOLD analysis project Ga0126373, IMG submission 92545) | Tropical forest soil microbial communities from Panama - MetaG Plot_11 | ecosystem: Environmental > Terrestrial > Soil > Tropical forest > Bulk soil | place: Panama | collected 2016-02-17
GGCCGGCGAAGGCCCCCAGGTGACTTGGCGGTGCTCTACCGGGAGAACTCTCGTAGTGGTCGGTCCAAGCCACAAAAAGGCAAGGGGTCCTTCGACTCCGCTGCGCTTCGCTCAGGATGACAGCTGGTTGGCGGGGCGCTCAGGATGACAGTTCGGGGGGGGAGAGGATGGTTTTTACGATGACCTCATCGCCCGCAGATCGATTGGCCGGCGAAGGCCATTTGTGCACCCCAGGTTTCTGCTAAGTCTTGCCAGCGCGGATTTTGGCGCTCGATCAGTGCAATCTTCTTTTCTCGGCGCCAGCCTTTGAGTTGCTTTTCGCGGGCGATGGCATTGCGAACGTCGTCGAAACCTTCCCGATACACGAGCCGGGTGCAATGGTAGGTGCTGGCGAAGCCGTCGAATGCCCGGCTCTTGTGCTCACAGATGCGGCGGTAGATGTTGTTGGTGACGCCGATGTAGAGCGTGCCGGAGCCGCTGGTGAGGATGTAGACCCAATAGTGATGCTCCACGGGGAGAACTCCTGGGAAGGTTCATGTTAGCGCCAACGGGGAAGGGGTCCTTCGACTGCGCTGCGCTCCGCTCAGGATGACAGTTCGGTTTTGGGAAAGGCTAGCGCCTCACTTCGCTCAGGATGACAGTTCGGTTTTGGGAAAGGCCAGCGCCTCACTTCGCTCAGGATGACAGTTCGGTTTTGGGAAAGGCTAGCGCCTCACTCCGCTCAGGATGACAGTTCGGTTTTGGGAAGGGCTAGCGCCTCACTTCGCTCAGGATGACAGTCCGGTTTTGGGAAGGGCTAGCGCCTCACTTTGCTCAGGATGACAGTTCGGTTTTGGGAAAGGCTAGTGCCTCACTTCGCTCAGGATGACAGTTCGGTTTTGGGGCTCGCCTTTCTCAACCCGCTACCGTTCCACCCAGTCGCCGTCCTGGGGGATTGCGGTTTGGTGGATTACGCGGGCGGCTTCGAGTTGGAAGGCGAGATCGGCGCGGGTGAGCAGGCAGTGATTGATGGATTCCATGTGCACGGCGACGACCTGGGCGTTGGGCGCGGCGTGGCAGGTTTGGATTACGTCGTCGGCGGTCATGGTGATGGGCGCGCCCTGGAGGAATTGTGCTGCGCCGGCATTCACTACGACTATCTTCGGTTGATGATTCTGGAGTGCTTTCTGTACTTCGTGGCACCGGATGGTGTCGCCGGCGATGTAGATGGTGGGCTCGCCTGAGGCGCGGAGCACAAAGCCGGAGACCGGAGCCATGGCTTTGGCGAGCTCGCCTTGGCCATGCTGGCCGCCGGTGCGAACGATCTCGATGCCATTCCAGCGCACCGACGGCGTCACGCTCTGAACTTGGGTGAAACCCTGGGAGCGGAATTTGATTTCGTCTTCGGGTTGGCCGAACAGCGGGAGTGCCTTGGGTAAGCGGCTGGCTGCCATCGCGTCCCAGTGATCGCTGTGGGTGTGGGTGACCAGAATGGCCTCCACTCCGGCCAAAACTTCTTCCACCGGCACGGGCAAGTCGACCAGCGGATTCTTGCGCGCATTGGGCGAGTTCTGAATGGCGGGGCGGGCTTCGGCGGGATCGAGCATCGGGTCGACGAGGAGTGTGTGTCCGTTGTATTCAATCGCGAGGGTGGCGTGGCGAATCAGGCGGAGTCGCATCGGCTAGTTCTTCTTTCCCTTGGCCTTCTTGCCGAAGATATCTTGCGCGGCCAGCACGGTGTTGCAGTGGATGGTGACTGTGTCTTCGACCTTGCGCGCATAGCCGCCGGCGTAGGTCACCATGATGGGGACGCCCCGGGCGTAGGCGGCGCGGAATACCAGTTCGTCACGGCGTTTGAGTCCATCGATGGTCAGGCTCAGGCCGCCCAATTGATCTTCGCGGTAGGGGTCGGCGCCGGCCACGTAGCAGATCAGTTCGGGCTCGAACTGGCGGAAGGCGGAGCTGAGGGCATTGTCGAGCCAGGCCAGGTAGTCTGCGTCGCCGATCTCGTCGGGTAGATCGACGTCGATCGATGAAGGCGGCTTCCATGCCGGGTAGTTGTTTTCCTGGTGCAGCGAGATGGTGAAGACATCGCCGGCGTGGGCGCTGCGCAAGCGGGCGGGGCGCGCGCCACCGGCTGGAGCCGCCACCGAGGGGAGCGGGTCGCTGGGTACGCGCGTGCCGGCGAAGATGGCGGCGGTGCCGTTGCCCTGGTGGACGTCGCAATCGACGGTCATGGCGGTGCGGATCTTGTCGTCGCGTTGCATGCGGCGGATGGCGATGGCCACGTCGTGGATCATGCAGAAGCCTTCGCCGTGATCGGGGAAGGCGTGGTGGAAGCCGCCGCCGATGTTGATGGCGACGCCATCGCGGAGGGCGAAGTCGGCGGCCAGGATGGAGCCACCGGCCGACATCCAGAAGGCGCGGACGAGTTCTGGAGAGTAGGGAACTTCCATTTCAAGTTCTTCGCGCGCGGAGAGGGTGCCGGTCTTGAGCTTGTGGACGTATTGCGGCGTGTGCACCAGCAGCACGTCCCGGTCGGAAGCGGGCTCGGGCGAGACGAAGTCTTTGGGCTCGGCTACACCGGTCTCGAGCAGCCGCTTGTGGATGCGCTGGTACTTTTCGGCGGGGAAGACGTGCGAGCCGATGGGGAGGTAGTAGTCGTCGCTGTAGACCAGCTTGAAGGGAAGCATGGAGCTGTCGGCTCTCAGCCGTCAGCTTTCAGCGGGCTGAGTGCGGGAAACGCACCATGATACGCGGGGAGGACGGCAGTTGGCACTTGGCATTTGGCCGCTGGGCTTTGGTTTCGTGCAAGGACACGCTCGGGTTTCTTAGGGGCCAAATGCCAATTGCTAAGTGCCAGGTGCTGAGCGCTGAGAGCTGACAGCTGACAGCTGAAGCTGAAAGCTTCATCCTCGCTTCTTGCTCGCATTCGCTGGCGGCACGACCACCGGCCTTCGCACGGGAACGATCGCGCCCTTCGACGGGTCGGCGGCGGCGGTGGCGCGGGCGAGGACTTCCTGCTGGATGTATTTCACGAACTCCTGGATCTGGTTCTGCATTTCTTCCATGCGGGCGCGCATTTGCAGGATGATGGCGATACCGCTGATATTCACGCCCAGATCGCGGGCGAGCGACAGGATAAACTCCAGCCGCTGCAGGTCTTCGTCGGTGTAGAGGCGGGTGTTGCCCTCGGTGCGCGAGGGCTTCAGCAGGCCTTCGCGCTCGTAGAGGCGAAGGGTTTGGGGATGGATGCCGTACATCTCGGCCACCGCCGAGATCATGTAGGCGCCTTTAGATTTGCGCTTGGTCATGGCTGTTCCTTACAGCATAAAAGAAAGCGGCCACGGATTCACACGGATACTCACGGAGCATTTTCTTTGTTGGTTTTCTTTCTTGATCCGTGGGATCCGTTCAATCTGTGGCCGAAACAGGCTAGGCGGCGGGCTGGGGTTTTTCTTCGGCGGAGATCCAGCCCTCGGGTTTGACGGCGTGATTGACCAGGTAGGCTACGACGCCGGCGAGGATCAGCAGGACGCCGAAGGCGAAGGAGCTCATGCCGAGAACCGATTCGTGCTCGCTGCGGACTACCGAGAAGCCGAGCAGCGCCATGGGCGCGATGCCCACCGCGATTGCACCGAACATGCCTCCGGGCACGCGGAAGGGACGCTCGAGTTTCGGCTCGCGAATGCGCAGAGCGATCAGCGCGGCGAACTCCAGGCCCAGGCTGCAGCCATAGAGCAGGATGTCGATGGTGACCAGGCGCTCAAATCCCAGCAGAAGGCAGGGGGCCCAGCAGACCGCGAGAACCGCGATCGCGACCCATGGGGCGCGCGTCCTGGGATGCAGCTTGCCGAAGACTTTGGGCAGCATGCCATCCTGCGCCATGGCCAGGGGCAAGCGGGAGTAGCTCATGACCAGCGCGTTGAACATGCCAAAGCCGCTGATCATTCCACCCAGGGCAAGGGCGACGCGCAGCCACGGGCCGCCCATCATGCCGGCGACGTCGGCCCAGAAGCCGGTTTCCCATGCGCACGCGGGCAGTCCGGTCATCCACATGCCGGCGACCGGGACGATGTAGCTGATGGCCACGATCACCACTGCGGCCAGCATGGCGCGCGGATAGGTGCGCTGCGGGCGCTCGACCTCGGTGGCGATGGTCGAGGCGTTGTCCCAGCCCATGTAGTTCCACATGCAGATCAGCAGGCCGGTCAGAATGTCAATGCCCGAATTGGTCGGCTTGGTTACGGCCTGGGCGAGTGCGCCGAACTTGAAGGGAGCGATGCAGACGATCGCCACAAACGGGGCCGACAAGGCGAAGAACAGCCATAGGGAGGTCGTCGAGACTACCTTCACGCCCGCGATATTCAACAGAGCACAGAGCGCGACCACTCCCAGTCCCACCATCAGGCCGCGGTGTCCCTCGTTAAACCAGGGGAACAGCCGGTCCAGATAGAGAACGAAGAGGGTGGGGTAGATCGCCATGTCGAAGACGGAGGCAGCCAGCGAGAGCCACGCTTCCTGAAAGCCCCAGAAGTTGCCCATGGCGCGGCGCACCCAGGCGTAATAGCCGCCCTCTTTGGGCAGCGCGCTGGAAAGCTCGCCAATCATGAAGGCGGTGGGCAGACTCCAGAGAAGCGGAGTGAGCAGCAGAATGAGGATGGCTCGTCCGTAGCCGGCGCCGTGCACGATGTCTTCGGTCCCATAGGTACCGCCCGACACCATAAAGAAGGTGGCGGCGACCAGAGGCCACAGCGTGAGGCGGATCGATTTTTTCCGGGGGGAACTGAGCGCGAAGGGCTGCTCAACGTGGGTAGGAGCGGTAGCTGTTGCCAATTTCTATGGCTTCCTCCTTAAGCGACTCACTCTCACCACCTCGTCTCCCTTGTGTCGAGGCTCCCGGGGTAACGGCAGATTCCGCGGGCATTTCGGCGGAGTTAGTTCGCGAGCAAGAGAATACGGGAAATTTGATGACAGCAGAAGAAAAATCGATGAGAAATTGCAAAAAAAATTCGGTACGGAGGTAATCGCGGGCAGGGTTCGGAGCCGCGGCTCATGCGGGTGGGCGCGCGGTGGCAGGATTTCTGCTCAGCCGTCGGACCGGGTCAGCGCTTGCGAGTGGAGTCTTGCGCCAGCGTGTAGTGACGGGCGAAGGCCTCGAAGTTGGAAAGCAGCGCCCGGGCCTCGGGGGTCACGACGGCAGTCTCGGCCCGAGGCCCGGCGAATTTCTGGATGGCTTCCAGGGATTCCCAGTAGGTCATGACGATGAATTCGATTCCGTCGGAGGTTTCGCGGCGCAGGACTTCGGCTCCATGGTAGCCGCGGATGCCGGCCAGGCCGGGGAACACTTGTTGGGTGACGTGGCGCTCATAGGCGTCAGCAGAGGCGACGGGGGCTTGTCCGCGCCAGACTCGAACGATCATGGGACCTCCTATGGCTGGAACTCGGGCTAGAGCTTCAGTTCCCAAACTTCGGAGACGAGGTCGCCGCGATTCCAGCTGTGATGCGGCTTCTGCTCGACCAGGCGGAAGCCGGTTTTCTTGTAAATGGCGCGGGCGGCTTTGAGTTCACTCTGGGTCCAGAGAACCATCTTGCGGTAGCGGGCCTGGCGGGCGAAGCGAATGCACTCCTCGACGAGGCGCTGGCCAATGCCCAGGCCGCGGGCCGAGGGTTCGACCAGGAGCAGGCGCAGCTTGGCCACGGTGTCGGACTTGCGGACCAGGAAGACGGTGCCCACGGGGTCGCCTTCACGCTCGGCGATCCAGCAGCGCTCGCGCTTGGCGTCAAGATGTTCCACGAAGTCGGCGACGATGCGGGCGACCAGGGCCTCGAAGCGTTCGTCGTAGCCGTACTCGCGGGCATACAAAACGCCGTGGCGCTGTACGACCCAACCCAGGTCGCCGGGTTGGGGCGGGCGGAGAATGTAGGGAATCTTCGGAGGCTCGTGCGGGAGGAGGGTCTGCTCGATGCGGCGCATGGCTGCGATGGTGCTCTCTCGGTTGGGCGCGGGGAGGGCGCGGAGCATCTTTTCGACTTCGCGGCTGGACTGGTGGTCGAGGGCGGCGAAGGTCTTGCGGCCGGCGGGGGTGAGAGTCAGCTCGATCTGGCGGGCGTCGGCGGGCGCGGGGCGCTTCTGGATCAGGCCGCGCTTCTCGAAGGTGCGAAGGATCCGGCTGAGGTAGCCGGGGTCGAGCCCAAGTTCGCGGCAGAGGTCGGTGGCGGTGGAGCGCTCGCGGTGGGCGAGTTCGTAGATCATGCGCACCTCGGTCAGCGAATACGGGCTCTCCAGCAGATGCTCCTGCAGGACGCCGATCTGGCGGGTGTAGAAGCGGTTGAAGCGGCGAACGGTCTGGATCTGGGAGTCGATGGAAGCTTCGGGCATGGCGGCCTCGCAAGGTGCGCTCTTATGAAGTATAAACGAAAATAGTTGACTTAGGCAATCAATTTAGTTGCTATCGTCTGATTAAATTAACCACAGAGGGCACAGAGGAACAGGGGGAAGGGCAAAGTACTGCGGGAAACCACCCAGGACACGAGGTTTCACGAAGGAAAATAAAGCTGCGAGAAAATATCAAGGACACGAAGGGGAACGAAGCTGCGAAGGCGATGATCTTTCCTCCGTGTTCCTTTGTGCCCTTTGTGGTTAGAAGGGGTTTCTAGACTTCTTTCCAGAGGTCGGCCCGGGGGTCTTCGGGGTTGAGCTGGGCAAGTTCGCGCAGGAGTTCCTTGGTGCGCTCGTCGCGGGGCATGGGGACGGTGACTTTTACTTCGACGATCTCATCGCCGCGCTTGCCTTCTTTGGTGGCGGAGGGAACACCTTTCTCCCGCAGGCGCAGCTTTTGTCCGGACTGAGTGCCGGGGGGGATGCGGAGCAAGGCGCGGCCGTCGATGGTTGGGACTTCGATCTTTGCGCCCAGGGCGGCTTCGGTGGCACTGACCGGGACGGTGAGGTAGACGTCATCGCCTTCGCGGCGGAAGACGGGGTGATCGCCGGCGCGGATGATCACGTAGAGGTCGCCGGGCGGGCCGCCGCCGGCGCCGGCATTGCCTTTGCCGGCGATGCGAATGCGCTGTCCGTCGCGGGTGCCCGGCTTGATGCGAACTTCCAGGGGTTCGGTACGCTCGATGGTGCCCTCGCCGTGGCAGGTGGGGCAGGTTTGAATGTTCTTGCCGGTGCCGTGGCAGCGGGGACACTGCACGTTGAATTTCATGCGGCCGCCGGTCTGCTCAATGGTGCCCTTGCCGTGACACTGGGGGCAGACGCCGGGGGCTTCGACAAAGCCGTGGCCGTGGCAGGTGGTGCAGGCATCGCGCCGGGTGATGTTGAGGCGCATGACGCCGCCGCGGATGGCGGTCCAGAAAGGCACGTTGACTTGATACTCGAGATCGGAGCCGGGCTCGGGGCCTTCGTCTGGCGGCGCGCCGCGTCCGCCGGAAAACATGCTGGAGAAGATGTCGCGGAAGCCACCGGAAGATTTGCGGTTGCGGGCTGAACTGGCGGCGGCGCCTCCGCCTTCAAACAGGTCGGAGAAGTCGAAGCCGCCGAAATCGAAATGCACGCCGCCGGCGGCGGCCGAGCCGGCGCCTCCCGACTGAGCACCGGGAAAACCTCCAGGAAATCCACCGGCTCCGCCGCCTTGCCGGGCATAGGCCTCGGCGGCGGCGGGATCGATGTTGTCGGAGTAGAAGCCAATCTGGTCGTAGATCTTGCGCTTCTTCGGGTCGCTGAGAACCTCGTTCGCCTCCGAGATGGCCTTGAACTTTTCCTCGGCGGACTTGTCGCCCGGGTTGACATCGGGATGGTATTTGCGGGCGAGCTTGCGGAAGGCCTTGCGGATGTCCTCGGAGGAGGCGGTTTTCTTGACCCCGAGGGCGCCGTAATAGTCTTTCTTGTCGTTTGCCATGTTGAGCTACGAGCTACTAGCTTCGAGCTACGAGCTTTCGAGCGTTGCTGACTGGGCCATCTAGTTCACAATGCGCCCGTTGCCGGTTTCGTCGGCGATCGGGAAATTCTCAAAGGGCGCATCGTCCATCGCGACCGGGATGCGCTGGATGCCGTGGGCCGTTGGAGCGTAACAATACCAGCGTCCCTCCTCCGGGACAAAATTCACGAAAAACATCTGACCGTTGACTTCGAAGTGCAAGGTGGTTTTCTCCTGCGGGCGCAAAGGTTCGGCCCGGACCCTGAGCTGAAAAATCAGGCCACGGATTGCGCACGGATTTCACGGATCGGAATCCGGGACTTCCGTGATCATTGGTGGCCAACAAAAACCGTGGAGACGCGGCGCGCCGCGTCTCAGACGAGGCAAGCCTCGTCTCTACCAGCGGCGCCGGCGGGTTCTCCGGCGCCAATGGGGTGGTGAAGATCGGGGCTTGTTTTCCCCGGGGCGGGCGAGACGCCCGCCGCTCCACTGGTTGCTGGCAGCTTATTTCTTCTCGTCTACGTCTACGTACTCGGCGTCGATGACGCCTTCATCTTTTTTCTTAGCTTCACCATCGCTGCCCGGGGCTGGGCCCGAGCCTGGCGTCGGGCCTGCGCCCGGTCCGCCGGCTGGCTGGGCGGCTTTGTACATTTGCTCGGCCAGCTTGTGGGAGGCCTGGGTCAGGCGCTCGCGTGCCTGGTCCATCTGCGACTTTTCGCCGCTCTCGATGGCCTTCTTGGCGTCGGCCAGGGCGTTCTCGACGTCGCCCCGCTCGGAGCCGGAGATCTTGTCGCCATGCTCGCGCAGCATCTTCTCGATGTTGTAGACCATCGAGTCGAGCTGGTTCTTGGCCTCGATCTCGTCGCGCTTCGCCTTGTCCTCGGCGGAGTGGGCGTCGGCTTCCTTGGCCATGCGCTCGACCTCTTCCTTCGAGAGGCCGGAAGACGACGTGATGGTGATCTTCTGGTCCTTGCCCGTGGCCATGTCTTTCGCGGTCACGTTCAGGATGCCATTGGCATCGATGTCGAAGGTCACCTCGATCTGCGGGATGCCACGCGGAGCCGGCGGCAGCCCGGTCAGGTGGAACTTGCCCAGCGTCCGGTTCTGCGCGGCCATGGGGCGCTCGCCCTGCAGCACGTGCACTTCGACCGAAGTCTGGTTGTCGGCCGCGGTCGAAAACGTCTCCGTCTTTTTGGTCGGAATCGTGGTGTTCCGCGGGATCATCGGCGTGGCCACGCCGCCCAGGGTTTCGATGGCGAGCGACAGAGGCGTCACGTCGAGCAGGAGCAGGTCCTTGACCTCGCCTTTGAGCACGCCGCCCTGGATGGCGGCACCGACGGCAACCACTTCGTCGGGGTTGACGCCCTTGTGGCCTTCCCGCCCGAACAGATCTTTTACCAGCTGCTGGATGCGGGGCATGCGGGTCTGCCCGCCGACCAGCACGACTTCATTGATCTTGCTGGCTTCGACGCCCGCGTCTTTCATGCATTGCTTGCACGGGCCCGCCGAGCGTTGAATGATGTCTTCGACCATCGACTCGAGCTTGGCCCGGGTCAGCTTCTTGACCAGGTGCTTGGGCCCGGTGGCGTCGGCGGTGATGAAGGGCAGATTGATCTCGGTCTCCATGGTGGTCGAGAGCTCGATCTTGGCGCGCTCGGCCGCATCGCGCAGACGCTGCAGTGCCATCTCGTTGCCTTTGCCCCGCAAGTCGAGACCTTCATCTTTCTTGAATTCGTCCACCAGCCAATCGACGATGCGCTGGTCGATGTTGTCGCCGCCCAGGTGGGTGTCGCCGTTGGTGGCTTTGACTTCGATGACGCCTTCGCCGACTTCGAGAATCGAGATATCGAAGGTGCCGCCGCCGAAGTCGTAGACCGCGATGGTCTCGTCCTTGCCTTTGTCGAGCCCGTAGGCGAGGGCGGCTGCGGTGGGCTCATTGATGATGCGCTTCACCTCCAACCCGGCAATTTTGCCGGCGTCTTTGGTGGCTTGGCGCTGGGCATCGTTGAAGTACGCCGGAACCGTGATGACGGCCTCAGTAACTTTCTCGCCCAGGTAGTCCTCGGCCGCCTTCTTCAGCTTCTGAAGAATCATGGCCGAGATCTCGGGCGGGGTGTACTTCTTGCCCTGCGCGATGACGGCTACATGGTCGCCGTCGCGCTCGACCTTGTAGGGCACCATCTTCATTTCTTCGTTGACTTCGTCATAACGGCGGCCCATGAACCGCTTGATCGAGTAGACGGTGTTCTCGGGATTGGTGATGGCCTGGCGCTTGGCCACCTGTCCGACCAGCCGTTCGCCGGTCTTGGTGAAGGCGACTACCGACGGGGTCGTGCGGCCACCTTCTTCATTGGGGATGACCTTGGGCTCGCCGCCTTCCATAACGGCGACCACGGAGTTGGTCGTTCCCAAGTCGATTCCAATAATCTTGGCCATGATCTGGCTCCTCCTGCACTGATAAGTGCTTTATTATCAGCGGATAATAATTGCGCTTCGACCCATTATTAGACTTGAGTGGATCACTGTCAAGGTTTTAGATGAGGGGACGGGCAGGGAGGATGCACAAGTTGGAGAGGGGGAAGGGGTTAGGGGGTCGCTGGAGAGAAGATGGCGGGCCGATGGCTGGATAATCCGCCCGAGGGATTCAGTGGGCCATGGCATTCCTTGTCTCGCTGGCCTCGAGCTCTGCTCTTGGTCGGTTTGTCCATTGCTTGATAAGGTCAAATCTGTGAGATCCATCTCAGCAAGGGATGCGAAGCAACGATTTGCCACTTTGGTGGACGCCGCCCAGCGCAAGCCGGTGGTGATCCGAAGGCGGAGGCAGGATGTGGCCGTGATCATGTCGGCCCAGGAATATGAGCGGCTGCACGAGCTAAATGCGGCTGAATTCCAGCGCTTCTGCGATCGGATGGCGGCCAAGGCCAAGGCGCGCGGCCTGAACGACCCCGCACTCAGGAAATTACTTCAAAACTGAGTCAATCGTACTTCTCGTACAGGATTGACTTGCGATCCCAGCCCAGGGACTTCAGCAGCTCACGGTTGGCGCTGACCATTTTGTCGAGGCCGCAGACGTAGGCGTGGCGGTCGAGGTGGGCTTCGGCGAGGGCGCGGACGTGCTCCTGCACGTAGCCGCGGAGGCCGGGCCAGTTGTCACTGCCGCGGCTGAGGGTGGGCATGTAGTGGAAGTTCGGGTGGGCGGAGGCGAGTTGCAGGAACTCGTCGTGATAGTAAATGTCGCGCTGGGTGCGGCTGCCGAAGACCAGCCAGAATTGCTTGTCCTGGTGGCGCGTCGGATCGGCGAAGAGCCACTGCAGCATGGATCGGTAAGGAGCGATGCCGGTGCCGGTGGCGATGAAGATGGTGTCGCGCAGGGGCGGGCGGAGGATGAAGTTGCCGAAAGGGCCCTGCGCGCTGATCTGGGCACCCTCATTTAGATCGCATATATAGTTCGACATGAAGCCGTCCTGGACACGGTTGAGGCAAAGGGCGAAGCGCGCGCCATTGGGCGGCGAGGCGATGGAATAGGCGCGGGTGATTTCTTCGCCATCCGGTTTCGCGTGCGTCAAGGAGAGCCACTGGCCGGGGACGAAGCCGAATTTGGGGGCATCGAGCTCGAATTCGATGTGGCGGGTGAACTCGGAGAGCGCTACGGAGTGGGTCAGGCGGGCGGTCATGGTCTGGAATTGGGGCATTGGTTATTGGATGTGCGGGCGACGGGTTGCGACGCGGGCGGTGAGCTGCGAGCTACGAGCTTTGGGCTACAGGCCGATGCCGGAAGAAGGCGCGTTTCAAAGTGCATACGTTGGCGGGCGAGACGCCCGCCGCTCCATCTACCAAAGTCTCGCCGCTCCATCTACCAAAGTCTCGCCGCTCCATCTACCAAAGTCTCGCCGCTTGAAGGTCGCCGCTACTCCACCGTCACGGATTTGGCCAGGTTCCTTGGCTGGTCTACGTCGCAGCCTCGGCGGACGGCGATGTGGTAGGCCAGCAGCTGCAAGGGCACGATCTCCAGGATCGGGGCGAGCTCTTCGGGGGCGGGGGGTACATAGAGCACGTGGTCGGCGGCTTCCTTGATTTCTTCATCGCCTTCGGTGGCCAGAGCAATCACTACCCCGGAGCGCGCCTTCACTTCTTTCAGGTTGGACATGGTTTTTTCGTAGCGCACGACCGACAGCGGATCGTTGGGGTCGCGGGTGGCAAGGATGACCACCGGCAGATTCTCGTCGATGAGCGCGTTGGGACCGTGTTTCATCTCGCCGGCGGGATAGCCCTCGGCGTGGATGTAGGAAATTTCTTTCAGCTTGAGCGCGCCTTCGAGGGCGATTGGGTAGTGAATGCCGCGGCCAAGGAAGAGGAAGTCGTGGGAGCGATGGTACTGCTTGGCCAGCTCTTCGCAGGTCTCTTCATGGGTGAGGATGTGCTCGAGCTTGCCAGGGAGGCGGGTGAGTTCGAAGACTTCGTTCCGGGCTTGCTCGGGGGTGATGGTGCCTCGCACCTGGGCGAGATAAAGTGCGAACAAGTAAAGCGCGGTTAATTGCGCGGTGAAGGCCTTGGTAGAGGCGACGCCGATCTCGGGGCCGGCGTGGGTGTAGATGGTGCCGGCGGCCTCGCGGGTGATCATCGAGCCCACGACATTGCAGATGGAGAGGGTTTTGCAACCCTTGGCCTTGGCCTCGCGCTGGGCGGCGATGGTGTCGGCGGTCTCGCCCGACTGGGTGATCAGCATGGTGATGGTTTCGGGCGCGAGGATGGGATCGCGGTAACGCCACTCGCTGGCGTAATCGACTTCGACCGGCACGCGGGCGAGGCTTTCGATCATGAACTTGCCGGCTTGGCCGGCGTGCCAACTGGTGCCGCAGGCAGCAATATTGATCTTCTTCAATGTACGGAATTCGGCCTCGGTGATCTCCATTTCTTCGAGGAAGATGTGGCCGGAGTCCTGGGAGACGCGGCCCAGGGTGGTATCGCGAACCGAGCGCGGCTGCTCATAAATCTCTTTGAGCATGAAATGCTTGAAGCCGCCCTTTTCGGCCATGATGGGATCCCAGGTAACGTGCTGCACCTGGCGCACGATGGGATTGCCGTCGAAATCGGTGAGCTGCACGCCTTCGGGCGTGATCACGGCCAGATCGCCATCGGCCAGAAAGAAGAGGTCGCGGGTGTGATAAAGGATGGCGGGAACGTCGGAGGCGACGAAGTACTCTTCCTTGCCGAGCCCGATGACGGCGGGCGGGCCGTTGCGCGCGGCCACAATTTTGTTGGGCTCGTCGATGGCGATAACCGCGAGGGCGAAGACTCCGGTGAGTTCCTTGGCGGTCTTGCGGACGGCCTCTTCCAGCGAAGGGCGGTGCCCGTTGGAGGTTTTCAGGAAATACTTCTCAACCAGGTGCGCGATGATTTCGGTATCGGTTTCGGTGGTGAACTTGTGCCCGTCTTCGAGAAGTTTCTTTTTCAGGGAAAGATAGTTCTCGACGATGCCGTTGTGAACGACGACGATCTTGCCGGTGCAGTCGCGATGGGGATGGGCGTTTTCCTCGCTGGGACGGCCGTGGGTGGCCCAGCGGGTGTGACCGATGCCATAGGTGCCGTCGAGCGGCTTAAGACGGATGACCTCTTCGAGGTTGCGGAGCTTGCCTTCGGCGCGGCGAATCTGCAGGCCGTCGCCATTGCCTGCGACCGCAATGCCGGCCGAGTCGTAGCCGCGGTATTCAAGACGGCGCAGGCCGTCGAGGATGACTGGAACTACCTGCTTCTTTCCGACATATCCGACAATGCCGCACATAGAATAGAACCCCTCACCGCCAGGCTAAGCCAGCGCGCATGTAGATGGCATTCGTTCCGAGCCGCTAAGACGAGCCCAAGTTGACGCCGCCAATCGAACCTGGGAGTTAATCTTCGAGGGAGTAGCGATATTCTTCAATGACAGGATTGGTGAGGACCTCGCGGGCGATTCGTTCCACCTCGGTCTGGGCATCGGACTTGCTCAGGCCGCTGTCCAAGGTCAGTTCGAAATATTTGCCTTGGCGAACGTCGCCTAAACCCTTGTAACCCATCTTTTTAAGGGCGCCCTGGATGGTCTTGCCCTGGGGGTCGAGGACGCTCTTCTTCAGCGAAACGTAGACGTAAGCCTTCATGAGCGAACCTATTATACGTCAGCGGCGGCACAGGGTACGGCAATCCAAACGGTCGGTCGGCGGCGGGAGAGGAAATGTCGGATTCAGACGTATTGGATGCTGGTGTGAGGCCTAGTTGCAAATTGGATATGCTGGTCAGGGTTGAATTCTGTGTACGCAAAATTGGAACGGCGGCAGGAGAATCGGCGCGCACAAAGAGAAAATGCTTCACCAGTTGATAGAGTAGCCGTATCATCGCCCTAACTGGCAGTGCTGCTCGGGTAAGGAGATCTGGCCATCCTTCCAGGTGGAAGCAACCTTCGCAACGCCCGCGAACGCCTCGGACTTACGATGAGAGAGGTGGAGAACGCGAGTGCGCGCATCGCGGAGCGCCACGGCAATGACGAGTTTCTGATCGCTCCGAGCCGGCTTTCCGACATCGAGACCAAGGGGGTTGTGCCCAGCATCTACCGCGTGTACTCGCTGGCGGTGATCTACCGTCTGGACGCTCGGGAAATCCTGGCATGGTACGGGGTCGACATGAATGCGGCGACGGAAGACCTCAGCTTGAGCCTGCCGCCGAAGTCGCACCGGGCCGAGGCGCTGCCGGCAAGCAGCACGATGCGGCTGCCGATCCGATTGGATCCGTCGTTTGATGCGCGGCGCACGACGAACCTGGGCCGCATGGTCGAGCAGTGGGGCGTGGTTCCGTTGGCCTACCTGGAGCAATTCGCGCGCGACGAATATACCTACGCTTATGTGGGAAGCGAAGATCTGACAATGTATCCGCTGCTGCCTCCCGGGACATTTCTGCAAGTGGATGAGTCGAAGAACCGGGTGGTGCAGGGGGTATGGCGCTCGGAGTACGAGCGCCCGATTTATTTTGTGGAGACCCGTGAGGGCTACACGTGCTGCTGGTGCACGTTACAGGGCGACAACATTATCCTGCAGCCGCATTCCTTGTCGCCGGTAACGCCGCGCGTGCTGCGTCATCCCAAGGACGCGGAAGTGATCGGGCAGGTGGTAGGCATCGCGGTCAAGCTCGGGGAGTGGAAGGCGGTGCATGCTTTGCCAGAGACGAAAGAGCCCGAAGCACTGAACTGAAGTGGCGGACGGAGCCACCGCCGAGATCCGCGGGCAGCAGGTCGGACTGACGAGCGCGCAGCTCGTCCAAATATTCGCCAGCCGGTTGTGCAAGAGCATTCTTGCCGAGTGCGGCACCGGCTTGTAAATCCCTCAACGACGTCCGCAGCACATTCAGAAATAACTTGCGGTGAGCTTCGGCCAGCGCCTGCTGGGCAGCGACATCGCCGTAGATACGCGCCAGCCCCCAGTGCTGGTAGGGCGTTCCCTTTCCCGCCGGCCGCAAGCTCGAGAGGTATTCGATTTTCGCGAGCGTGCCGGACAGCGCGGCGAGGGTCGTGCCTATCAGATCTTCAAAGGCAGATTTCAGAGTCATGAAAATCGTTCGGATTCCGGAACACGCAATAACTTGCGGATAAGGCCGGAATAACTCTCGAACGTCGCCACAGTACCACGGTTGGACTTTTCTGGCAAAGGAGTTTCAACCGTGAAAAAGTTACTGCTGACGCTGCTCAGCTCATTGATGTTACTCGGAGCACTGGCAACTTCTCCCATCGTTCCCGATGGCTCTCCTACGGGAAACGGTAGCTGCCCCCCGGGAAAAACCTGTAAGCCGTAGTCGAGAGCCATCGCCGAGAAGCTAGGGGCGATGGTTTCGAATTGGGAAAGGTGAGGGTCTAGCCTAGCTGGGCTATTGCAGAGAGGTTGGAGTGTGACTATAGTGCGATTTCACGCCTATGGAGCCACATTCGGCCCTCTGGCACTACCTGTGGATTGCGCCCCATATCCTGCAGGCGGTGGTAGTGGGGATCATGATCGCACGGGGACTGCGGCGCGAGTTCCCGGTTTTTCTAACCTACCTGGCGGTGGACTGTGTTGGAAACATAGCCCTGTTCATCGCCGACCACGCGTCCCGTGTCTCCGGCGAGGAGTATTGGCGGATGATGTGGGCAGTCACGGCGGCGGCGACGATCCTGCGTTTCGCGGTGATCTACGAAATCTCACGTCATGTGCTGGGCTGCTATCCGGGATTGGAGCGGTTGGGCAGGGCAGTGCTGCGCTGGACGGCCGTGGGGATGTTGCTGCTGGGGGTGGTGGTGGCGGCGCGCACGCCGCCGAATATTAACCCGCCGCTGATGAGCGGGATCCGGGTGGTTAGTTGCGTCGTGGATTTGATCCAGGCCGGGATGGTCGTCACGTTTTTCCTGTTTGCAGGATATTTTGGGATTACCATGCGCAGTTTTGTGGTTGGGGTTACACTCGGCCTCGGACTGATGGCTAGCGTGAGTCTAGCAGCCTTGGGAGCGGCGATGACCTTTCCCGCCAACACTTACCAAACGCTGGTCGATCTTGTATTGATGGCCACCTATCACGTATGTGTGTTGGTCTGGCTTTTTTATGCCCTGGCGCCGGCCACAGAGCGGCGTGCCGTGAATGTTATGCCAGACAATAACCTGCAGCGGTGGAATGCCGAACTGGAGCGGTTGTTGATGCGATGAGCCTTCTCTGGGCCCTGGTACCGGTCTCCCTGGTGCTGATCCTGCTGCTGTGGTACGCAGCACGCGGACAGAGCCGAAGAGTCAGCTCTCCGGAAGAACTCGCCAAGCGCACGCAACCCGTAGACCTGGAGTCGTTTCGGAACCTGCTGGATCCCGAGGAGACGGACTTTTTGCGAAGCCATCTTCCGGCGCGGGAGTTTCGCGGGCTGCAGCGGGAGCGGTTGCGGGCGGCGGCGGAATACGTAACGCGGGTTTCGCACAATGCCGCAGTGCTTTCGCGATTTGGAGAGGCGGCCCGGCTGAGTGACGATCCGGAGGTAGCGGCAGCGGGAAGAGAACTGGCGGAGCAGGCGATTCGGCTGCGAGGACTGTCATTGTTGATGTTGGCGAATCTGCGGCTCGGAATCGTTTTACCGGCGACCAGACTTCCGGCATCCAGACTGGTGGAGGGCTATCAGCGAGTTGACTTTCTGGCAGCCCGGATTAGCCGGAGCCATCAGCCTGCCCATGCCGCGTAGCCCCCGCGGCGCTTCCAACGAGCAGGGTATCTTCTATCCGTTCTAAAACTCAAACAGAACAACTGTAGGGGCTGCGAATTAAATTAGTCGATCGGGCTGGGATCGCGGCTTGAAGAAAGCTGTGGGTGCGCAGGCAGGCGCTAACCCGTGAGGGGCGGCCCGATTGGCTAGCTCTTCGCTTGCGATCTTGTTACGGAAACCGAACAGACGGTGAATACCTGACAAACAGAGAAGGATTTCGGAGATGCTGAGACTGCTATTGGTCTTCAATCTCAAGCAGGCGTAGTCGACGCTCAAGATCAGCTAGCGCGGCTTTCAGCATCTGTAAGTGACGTGGATTTTGTGAAACCTGCAATTGCTGCAGAATGTGCTGCCGAGAAAGACGTAAACCCTGAATCTGTTGAATCCGGCAGGCTTGTTCAAGGGTCAGGTGCACACGGGAGGGCGTCGTGGTAGACGCTAGTGCCTGTTGCTCCTCCACCGATTTCGATTCCCAGCCGCGCGCCATCATTTCAATTGTAAAAGAAATCGCCGCTCGCGCGAACGGAGGGGCGAATACTGCCGATGGCTCGGCATTTGTAATTGAGGGTTTGTACAGAGATAACTGGAGTCCCTGATCCAGATTGAAACCAAAACTACGGGCTAAGTCGGAAGATATTCAAAATCGGTTGCAAGAAGCGGGACGGGCGATAAGATGGCTACCAACAGGAAATATCTTGTGTCCCAAAACTTGGAAAGGCGTGCCCCAGGGCACATGAACTTGATGGCTGCGAGTGATCATGATGCTTACGACGAGCTGCGCCGCTACGAAGCTCTACTGGATATGGCCGACATCATGGTGCAGCATGTGAGCCTGCGCGAACTGATTGCGGAAACCGCGCAACGGTTGCATGTGGTGGCTGGATTTCAGTTCCTGAATTTCTCGCTCTACGATCCCGATCGAGACGTGATGCGGCTGCACCTGTGGGAGGGAACCAAGGAACCGCCGGTGCCGATGGAGGTGCCGGTGGGAGAATCGGCCAGCGGATGGGTGATGGAACGCCAGGAGGCGCTCTACCTGCGCGACCTGGAGAGTGAAACACGCTTTCCGCGAGTGCTGGACCCGCTGCGGGCTAACGGGTTTCGCGGTTATGTGATGGTGCCATTGACCACCGCGCGGAAGCGCCTGGGGGCACTGGGGATCGCAAGTCGCGAGCCAGACACGTATACCAAAGATGATCTGCGCCTGTTCCGCAGGATTGCGGAACTGGTGGCGTTGGCAGTCGAAAATGCGCAAACCCGCGAGGCGCTGGAGGCGGAGAAAGAGCACCTTCGGGCGATGGTGGAGGTAAACCGCAACCTGGTTTCGAGCCTCGACGTGAATCACCTGTTCCCGGTGATCCTGGAGGCCGTAAGCAAGGTGGTGCCGCACGATTTCGCCGGCCTCACGATCTACGATCCGGAGAAACAGCGGATGCAGTCGGTTGTGCTCACCGCTCCGAAGGGCCAGAACGAGGCCGAAAGGAGTTGGACAACGGCGCTGCCCGAGCCGCTGATTGCGGAGTCAGTGTACGGCGAGCAGACCCAGCGGTACGACCGCGGGCAGCTGGCTACGATGGGTTCAGAATTTGCGGACTGGGCGCTGAACGCGGGCATTCAGTCATTGGTGTGCGTCCCGCTGAAGACGGCGAAGCACACGCTGGGTACGTTGAACGTGGGGAGCATGCAAGCCTCGGCGTTTAGCTCAGCCGACGAAGGGCTGATGCAACAGATCGCGAATCAGATTGCGGTGGCGCTCGACAATGCGCGAGCCTACCGCGAGATCACGGAATTGCGCGATCGACTGGAGAAGGAGAAGTCGTACCTGGAGGGGGAGATCCAGACCGAGCTGCTGTTCGAGGAGATTATCGGGGAGAGCCCGCTGCTCAAGCGGATCCTGGCGCAGGCACGAACCGTGGCACCGAGCGGAGCGACGGTGCTGATCCTGGGCGAAACCGGCACCGGCAAGGAACTCATCGCGCGGGCGATTCATCGCATGAGCACACGCGCCAACAAGAGCTTCATCAAGATGAATTGCGCGGCCATCCCGACGGGGTTGCTGGAGAGCGAGCTGTTCGGTCACGAAAAGGGGGCGTTCACGGGGGCGGTTTCGCAGAAAGTCGGAAGGATGGAACTGGCCGACAATGGCACGCTGTTTCTCGATGAAGTAGGCGACATCCCGCTGGAACTCCAGCCCAAGCTGCTGCGCGTGCTGCAGGACCAGGAGTTCGAGCGCCTGGGGGGGACGAGGACGATCGGAGTGAACGTGCGGCTGATTGCCGCGACCAACCGGGATTTATCCCAGAGAGTGGCGGAAGGGGAGTTCCGCAGCGACCTGTTTTACCGGCTCAATGTGTTTCCCATCCGGCTCCCTCCCTTGCGGGAGCGGCGGGAGGATATTCCGCTGCTGGTGCGGTATTTCGTCCAGAAGCTGGCGCGGCGAATGGACAAGAAAATCGAAACGATCCCCAACGGAGCCATGCAGGCCCTAATGCGCTGGAAATGGCCGGGGAATGTGCGGGAATTGGAGAATTTTCTGGAGCGCTCGGTAATCCTTTCGGAGGGCTCGGTACTGCGCGTGCCGTTGACGGAACTGGAGCCGCAGTATGACGTGGGACGATCGGACAACAGCCTGAGAACGGCGGAGCGCGAGCACATTATCCGGGTGCTGCGCGAGTGCGGTGGGGTGCTGTCGGGGATGCGGGGAGCCGCCCTGAGATTGGGCCTGAAGCGCACGACCTTGCAATCCAAGATGAGAAAGCTGAGCATTTCCCGCTCGGACTACGTTAGCTGACAAATCGCCAAGTCCAGGCGACTAATCCCAAAACTGAACGGAAGCTTTTTGGATGCCACGGATCGGCACTTAGGCCGAGGAGTCGGCGCAACGGCAGCACAAATCAGAAGCCCGGTGGAGGAATCCGGCGGGCATGTGTGGGAAGGACAGGGGCTTGCGGGGAGTAAACAATTTGGAAGAGCAAGTGCTTGGACACTCTGCCGCCACTTCGAGTTTACAGATGCTCAGGATCACGATCGAGGAGGCTCCGCTTGCGGTCACGCTGCGACTGGAGGGAAAACTCATCGGGCCTTGGGTGAAGGAAGTGGAGCAGTGTTGGCGGAATGCATTGGTGAACCTGGGCCCGCGGACCATCCTGATCGACTTGAGCGCAGTGAGTTTCATGGATACGGCTGGCCAGGCATTGCTGGCGAAGATGCAACTGGCAGGTTTCCGGCTGGCTGGCAGTGGTTCGATGGGAAGTTAGAGCCGGGCGACGCTCAGCGGCGGGAGGAAGCGGAAGCCGGGCGGGCGCCGAAAGGTTGGAGCGAGCCAGGAGCGGATCCTCTCTATCTGTTTGCGTGCGGTTTACGCTGGCAGCGGCATCGCGAGGTGGAAGCCGGTTGGGAACTGCTGAGCAGTGCACGCTTCGGGGAAGAGGGCGAACGGGAAGTCGCGCTGGAACTGCTGGCGGGAGTCGAGACTCGCCAGTTGGTGCGGATCCGCTCCTGGATCGGTGGGGTGAACGCAGCGGCGGTGGAGGCCGCGGGGCCGGGCATCTTCGGGGAAGGCGGCAAGGAGGAGGGAATGAATACGCCGTACGGCCTGGAAATTGTCGAGAGCTGCTTCAGTTGCCAGCTGAAACGCGAGCAGTCCTTTTGCAATCTCACCGGGCCGGTATTGAAAGTGTTCAGCGGGATCAGCCACCAGACGACGTTTCCGGGCGGAGCCACGCTGTTCGTGGAGGGCCAGACGCCGCGAGGGGTGTTCCTGCTGTGCTCGGGCAAGGTGAAGCTGTCAACCACGTCGCGGGATGGAAAGGTCCTGATTTTGAAGATGGCGGGAGCGGGCGACGTGCTGGGACTGAGTGCGGTGATCGCGGGCAGTTCATATGAGGTGACGGCTGAAACCGCGATGCCTTGCCAGGTGAACTTCGTCCAGCGGGAAGCGCTAGTGAGCTTGCTGCAGCGCTTTGGCGAGGCGGGCTTGCGATCGGCGCAAACCCTCAGCCGGGAATTTCAATCGGCCTACCGGGACATTCACGACCTGATTCTGGCCCGCTCGTCGGCGGGGAAACTGGCCAAGTTGCTGCTGTCGTGGACGCCGCCCGCGACGGAGAACAGCGCGAAGGAGATCCGGGTGCGGTATGGACTCACGCACGAGGAGATGGCGCAAATGATCGGCGCGTCGCGCGAGACCGTGACGCGGCTGCTCAGCGAACTGCGCAAGAAGCAGTTGATCCGCCTGGAAGGTTCGACGCTGGTGATTCGCAATCGACCGGCGCTCGAGGCTCTGGTCTCCTAACTCCCCCACGTAGCGCAGCAGCGGCCGGCGACAGTTGCCGGCCGCCCTCCTCCTAAAAGTGAAAGCCCAGTTGCGCGGTGAAAGGCCGCGGGCTGGCAATCATGTGTTCTGCGGAAGGGAGAGAGGAAGTTGTTGAGGCAGCCAGGTTGAGCATGTTCGCAGGAAAGAGGAAGCGCCGTTTCAGGATTGGCTAGAGTCCGAAAAGCTCGCGCAGGCGCTTGGTTTGCGCGCGGCTGACGGGAATCTCGGTCTGCTTCTTGTCGTCCATGCGCAGCTGATAGGAGCTCTTAAACCAGGGTACAACTTCTTTAATGCGGTTGATGTTCACCAGGAAGGAGCGGTGGGCCCGCCAAAACAGGTTGGGATCGAGGCTATCGAGCAGTTCCTCGAGGGTGCGGCAATTGGACTGTCCTTCGGCGCCGTTGGGGCCGCCGGTCACCACCGTGATGACGCCGTCTTCGATGGCGGCATAGCAAATGTCTTTCTGATCTACCAGGAAAAGCCGGCCGGCTGATTTAATGAGCACCTTGGAAGTCGGTTGGGCCTTTTGCGACTCCAACATGCGGACCAGGGTTTCCAGCTTGTCGGTGGGGGTGCTGTCGGCGAGCTTGGCGCGGGCCTTCTGGACCGACTGGGCGACGCGCTTCTTATCGAAGGGCTTCAGCAGGTAATCGACAGCGTTGACCTCGAAAGCCTTCACCGCGTACTGATCGAAGGCGGTAGCAAACACAATCTTGGGGAGTGGGATTCGGCGGTCGAGCAGCTTCTTGATGACCGCGAAGCCGTCCAGGCCGGGCATCTGCACGTCCAGGAAAACCAGGTCGGGGGAATGCTCGCGGATCAGGTTGATGGCTTCCAGGCCATTCTTGCCCTGGGCGACGACATTGACGTCGCCCACCCCTTTCAGCAGAAATGCGAGTTCGTCGCGGGCGAGTTGTTCGTCATCGACGATGAGAGCCGAGAGGGACATGGAAGGCTCAGCGAGGCCTGGGAAACTCCAAAAAAAGTATAGTGTCCGAGTTTGCGAGGGGTCAATGTCGGGACGGGGGTAGATCAGGGGCGCAAAGATGGGGCCGCGATCCCTTATGTTTACGACATGGTTAACTATCGGCGCGGATTGATGGGCGTCAATATCGAATGGGGTGGATCGCACGTACAGTGCCTTGCGTAACTGGTATGGAGGGAGTTCTTGCGTTGTGATGAGGCAGCGATCGGGTCACCCTGGCTCAGGCGTCCGGGGCGGTGTGACGGGTGGCATCCAGTGCTGTCCTGACAGGTCGTACTCTTAACCGGAACATCGGCTTGCGCGTCACGTTTTTTGGGGGAATTTGAGGGGCGTAAACCAGGAGACATCGTGATCGAGCAAAAGGTTAATGAATTCTTCGGGGACGCGGAGTCGACTGGTTTCGGGACGGGGTGGTGGAGTGGGATCCTATCCGCTTTTTTGGGATTTCTCGCGTTGGGAGGGGTGTTGTGCCTGCTCTTTCCGCAATTGCTCACCTCCCCAGAACTGCGGTCCCACTACCCGATGCAGGCCATGCGAGTTTTAATCGAATGCCTGATCGTGGGGGCAATGCTGTTCGGAATCGTTTCTTCGATTGTGCGCAAGAAAAAGACCTTGGCATTCACCGGACTCTTGCTGGCCACGGCGGCGGCAGCTTTGGGAGGATCGAGCGTACAGATCAATGCGAACCTGCGGAATGGGCCGGCCATCGGCCTGGACTGGTTTTTGCTGGATATGTTTTTGATGGCGCTGATCTATGTGCCGCTGGAAAGACTCTGGCCGCAGTATCCGGAACAGGGGACATTCAGAAAACAGTGGACGTTGGATGTGGTGTACTTCATGTCCACGCATCTGCCGATCCAGATTTTATCGTTTCTGGTTTTATTGCCCGCAACCCAGGCAGTTAAGTATTTGGGGGTTCCGGCGCTGCAACACGTGATCACTCGGATACCTTGGTTTTTGCAGTTCTTTCTGGCAGTTGTGGTGGCGGACGTGGCGGAATATTTCATTCATCTGGCTTTGCACAAGGTGCCTTTCTTGTGGCGTTTTCATGCCATTCACCACTCTTCGAAGGCACTGGATTGGATCGCGGGCTCACGCTCGCACTTTGTGGATGACACGCTGGTGCGCGGATTTATCCTGGTTCCGCTGATGCTTGGATTTTCGCAGTCGATTATTTTTGCGTATTTGATTTTTGTTACGCTTCACGCTACCTGGACGCATTGCAATTTCGGTCCCAGTGCGAAATGGCTGGAGAAGTTTCTGGTGATGCCCCGATATCACCATTGGCACCATACGTCCCAGAAAGAAGGGATCGACAAAAACTTCGCCATCCATTTTCCGTGGATCGATCGAATTTTTGGAACGTATTACTATCCTGACGAATGGCCGGAACAGTATGGACTGGATGGCGAAGAAATTGCGGCCGGCTTCTGGGCACAGACGATTGAAGCCTTCACCCCCAAGAAGAAAAGCGCGCTAAAAGCCTAGGGCCTCGAGTGGGACATCGTGGGGAATTTTTTCGCCTCTGGTCGTGGCCTTCACCAAGCCAAGGTATTTCATGACTTTGACGGTTAAAAATCCAAAGTCATATTCCGCCTCGTCGTGGCTGAGCCGCAAAAGGCCGGGATAGTGGTGATGATTGTTTTGAAAACATGCGCTGAAGGTCGCGGTGACCGGCAGCCACTCGCGAATGTTCATGGCGTTGTCGTGGTCATCGAGGTAGCGTCGATAGCCAAATTCGCGGGTATGAGTCCAGTAGTTTTGAATCATATTGACCCAGAGCGCAAAGATTCGCATGCCGAACCACATCACCAGCGCGAACTGCAGGCTTCCGGCCAACTTCCATAACAGATAAAAGCTGAAGGATTGCGCGACGATGGCATAAAGCGGGTGAGCGACGACCCGGAGGGGCCAGGACTTCAAAATGTCGTCTGTCGCCAAATCCTCCTGACATCGATAGGGCAATACACAGAGAACCATGGTTCGCCAAAACCCGTCGCCGGCGAGTTTATTGGGGTCGCCATCATGGTCAGAATTCTTATGGTGCAAGCGGTGGCGATTCACCCAGGCGATCGGATCGACGTAGATGCCGAGGGTGTTGTTCAGGACCGTGACGGTTTTGATGAACCATTCCTTGTAGTCGAGTGCACGGTGCGCGATTCCCAGATGAAGAAGATCGGCCAGATACAATCCGCAAAGAAACCAGCAAGAAATAAAATAGATGCCGCCGATCGCCAGTCCGGCCCAAGGTCCTACCTGAGGCGGGGCCGAAAACATGCAAGCCAGCCCGTAGAGACAAATGACCAGGTAGCCGATGGCGCTGTAGATTTTCACGATGCCTCCGCGTGGGGGGATTCCAGCAGAGATCACGGTCTGTTCCAAGTAACCAGTTAAAGACGTTGCCACATTCGACGGCGGTTTTGACATTGGGCTGATCGTGAGGGACCCATCCCCCGCGGGTGAACAACGCGCGCCGCTGTTCATCCGAGAATTACGAGGCGGCGGTGGAAGCCGGCGCGAATGCGGTTGACCGCAATCCCGCCGCCAAGCCACAATCCAACGCAGGGTTCCGTGTCGAACGAATGCCATCGACGATCGACGGTCGCGGTTGTTATTCCCTGCTACAACGGGGCGGCTTACCTGCGCCGAGCGCTCGACAGTGTATTCGCGCAGACGTATCGCGAGTTCTCCGTCTATGTGGTCGACGATGGTTCAAGCGACGATGTTGAAGCGGCGCTGCGTCCTTACGCCGGACGAGTATTTTGCGTGCGGCAATCGCATCTGGGGCAAGGGGCGGCGCGCAACCACGCGATCCGTCTCTCTGACACTGCCTATGTCGCGTTCCTCGACGCCGATGATGAATGGCTGCCCAATAAATTAGAACGACAGGTAGAAGTACTCGAAGGCGATGCGCGGCTCGGGATGGCGTACTCCGACTGTACGACCAGTGGAAGCGGCCCGCTGGCCGGGTCATTTTTCGCGCGGAACGGCATACCCTCCGGGGGCAGGATCTTCGAGCGCCTCCTGTACAGTTGCGACATTTACACGCCGACGGTGATGGTGCGGCGCGCATGCCTGGAACAGGTTGGCCGATTCAACGAGTCGCTCGCAGTAGGCGAAGACTACAACCTGTGGCTGAGAATTGCCGGTCGATGGGACGTGGCCGTGATCCCCGAGGCGCTCGCGATCCGACATGTCAGCCCGGGAAGCCTCTCCCTGACCACCACTCCGGACCGGGTATTGAAGACGATGATCGCGGCGTTCGAACACGTGATGAAGAGTAGCCCGTCGCTTGGGAGTTCCGACCGCAAGGCCCTGCGAAAGGCGATTGCGAAGCGATATTACGAGTATGGGTCCTACCTGCTGCGAGAAGGAGAACGCCGGGAGTCGCAACGGCAACTGCTACGCGCGTTGCGCGAGGGATCCAAGGATTGGCGACTATTGCCGAAGCTGGGTCTCGGATTCCTTCCGCATGGGGCGTTTGCGTTCTTGAGAGGACTTCGCCAGCGGCTGGTTCCTGCGCCGAACCCACCCATTGAATCCCTGCCGATGGACAGCAGGTCGCTCGATCGCCGGTAAAATTGCCCTGTGGCTCTCGACTTGACCAAGCCTCTGATCCTGGTGGCGCACCCGGACGACGAAACGATCGCGTGCGCGGGGTTGCTGCAGCGCGTGTCGGGGTCACTGGTGGTCATTGCCACCGATGGCGCGCCGCCGGGATATCGGTTCGAGCGCAAGTTCGGGACGCTGACAAACTATTCGGAACTTCGCTTTCAAGAGGCGGCGCACGCCCTGGGGCACATCGCGCAGGCAACGTTTCGGCGGCCGGTGCGACGCCGCGGTTCGTACTTTGTCGACCAGCACTTGTATCAGGACCTGCCGGGTGCGGTAGAGGCCATCAGTAAAATGGCACGGGAATTTTGCCCGGATGCGGTGGTATCGCATGCCTATGAGGGTGGGCACGTCGATCACGACGCATGTAGCTTCATAGCCAGCCAGATAGCGGGCGCACTTTCCCTGCGGCGGTTCGAGTTTCCACTGTATGGAGCGGAACGGGCTGGAACGAGGGCCTGGCAGCAGTTCCGCGATGTGCGACCCGACACCTTCGAACTGAGCCTCAATGCCCCCGAACTGGCTTGCAAAACAAGAATGATGGCCGAGTATCAGACGCAACCGGGGGCGTTTTCGGTTTTCGATCCCGGGATCGAGAGGTTCCGCCTTGCCTCCGCCGAGGGCTTCTCCGTGCCAGCGTGCGAGAGTTACGCGTACGAAGGCCGCCAGATCAGCGCCGAGAAACTCGTGGAGAAGTTCCGTGAATTTGAAAAGGGAGGACTAACACGAGCCGGCGAGAAGTCGTGAACCAATGGCAATCGTCACTGTAACCAGGCGCTGAGATCGCGGCCCAGCAGCACTTCGAGCCTGCGGATATCGTCGCGGAAGCGGTCTTGCAGAAACTTGCGGTCGTCGGAGCTCACTTGCAGCGCGCCGCGCGGCCTGACCGCGAGTTGCCGCAAAAACGGCCGCAGAAGTGTAGGAGCCAGTTTTGCCCCGCGCTGCCAAACGCCGGTCTTTTTGAGGAAGTACCCAACCACGAGGGATCTGGGTACGCGGGGCTGCAGGTGGCGCTGCGATGTGTCAGGGGCAAAGCCGGCGTCCACCCCCAGGAAGCGAAACGTCTCGGCCAGAACCTGGGCTTGCTTCTGCTGGTAATCCTCGTAAAGAAAAATACGAAGGTTCTCTGGCGGGAATCGATCGATATAGCGCTCGACGTCAGCTGCGGAGAAACCCAGTGGAGAGAGGGCCAATTCAAGATGAGGCTCGCGAAGCTTATGGTGGTGGCGGGTCAGCTGGTTCTCAATATGCTGCCGAAACGTGATGCGACTCCGTCCCTCCGAAACCATTTGCAGGTATTGCGAGAACATCCGGTCTACCGGATCGCGCAGGATCATCAGGATTTTGGCGTGAGGAATTCTAGCCCGGATGTTGGCGGCAGCCGTGTTTGACCAGAGGTAGCAGACGCTGGCCTCGCCGATGGCTTTCTCTGCTTTGACGTTTCGGAACAACCTCAGATAGTCGTCCCAATCGGTAACGATTCCTCCGAAGCGCTTCTCGGTCATGGGGCCGTGCAAGTAACGCTGCAGGTCGCGCAGGTCGGCGTCAACGGCGGGGCGCATTTCGTCGCTGAAGATTTCTGGCCGGATTTCGCTTGCGAAATAATTCGGCTCCTTGATGGGGCTCATGTAGACGTCCGGGTGCTGGTCCAGGTAGTGATAGAGCGAGGTCGTCCCAGCTTTGGGCGCGCCTACCACAAAAAAATTGGGCATGGGATGCGACATGAAGAACCCCGGCACTCTGAGCCAGGAGAGAAGAGAGTGCGTTGGCGTGCCATTCTAGCGTAAACGGCTTAGAGAAGCGGCGTCTCAGAGCTGGCGCAGGTGCTGGCGGGACTGCGCGTATAAAGTCGTCCTGGCTTCAGCCAGGTCAGCGGGAGGCCCTGCGCTGCAGTGATGGATGAATGGACGCGGTTACCACGCCTACGGTGTGCAGGCGAAGATGCGGGCGGGCAGAATGTTGAGCGGCTGGAACTCCTGGCGCACCGAGCCGAAGCTGGATTTCAGATAGGGCAGAACCGCATCGGTGAACTGGTAGACCAGCAGGGTTCCATCGGGGCTGAGCATCTGGCGGGCCTGCTGCATAATTTCCTGGCGGGTTGGATCGGGAATCAGGCTGTACGGGATGCCGGAGATAATATAGTCCGCGCGTTCCAGGTTGAGATCGGTGAGCACCTGGCGAGCACTGGCGGCGGAGCCGTGCACGACGCGCAAACGGGGATCGTCGATCTTGGTCTGGAGAAATTCGACGAATTGAGGATTCAATTCGATGGCTGCCAGTACGCCGTCGGGGCGCAGCCGCTTCAAGATCTCCTGGGTGATCGTACCCACGCCGGGCCCGTACTCGACGATCACCTTAGCGCGGTCCCAATCTACCTGGGAAAGGACATCGTTTACCAGGAATGGGGAACTGGGAATAATCGACCCAAGCATGGCGGGATGCCGGAAAAAATTGCGCGCGAACAGAACCAGCTGCGACGAAAGATTGGCCGACTTCTTCCCATTAAACATCGGAACCGTTCCTCTCCATGAAATCTTAAAGGCTTGGGTGCTGCAGCGGCACTCGGGATTCGACCCGATTCTCTATGTTTAACATTCTCAACCCGTGATGAGAACAGTACTTTGGTCAGCAGGACCTTCCACATCAACCGAGGCAGCCCACTTTGGAAATCAGGTCATTTAGCCAAGATACGACTCGTTACACATCGGTAACTTGCGTGCTTTCCGAGCGTCCACTGAAATTGAGGTATACGGGGCGGATTGAGGGAAGGGGGCCTTTTGCGTTCACGGGTGGTTGTCGGGCTGAAGATCGTCTGGGGATGCTTTTTTCTGCTCACATCCCTGTATTGCCTGCTGGCCTACATGCCCTATACCTACTGCGCCCTGGTGAAAGCGCCTCCCTACGCCTGGCTGACGTGGTTCGTCCATCATCACGTGGTTCTGTACTGGGTGGCGGTGGGAGCAGCGAGCGTGGCTTTTTGGCCAGGGAAGAAGAGCTCGCGGTACCTTCTTCCATTGGGATTGCAGGTGCTCGGCGGCATCTACCTGACGTTCCACCCGGTCCTGGCAAACTTGCAGAATGATTCGGCGGCGTACTTCTGGAGCCTGGCCGCTTTACTGCCGCTCGGGTTGGCGATTGGCAGCGATCTTCCGCAGTATGGGGAGACGAGCAACGCCGATCGCCGGCCGCCGCGCATGCTGGCATACTCGGGCGCAATACTCGCCGCGGTGGTAGTGGCGTTGCTGTACGCGCTGGGCGCCCAGCTGCGCCATCGGATGGACCTCCGCTCATGGAGCTTTCACCCGCCGGAGCTGGAACTGACAGTCTGGAGCCTGGTCTCACACGTGGTTCTGGCAGTGGCGATTGTTACCGTTTTGAATCTGCTGCGCATGGCCTCGTGGAAGACCGCTCGGCCTCGGCAGCTTCACGTGGCGCTGCTGGGCCTACTCGTCGGAACGGTATTTGCAGTTGGATTGCTGGGCTTCCTGGACAGCGCGTTCGGCTTCCAAGGTTGGCAGGCTCGAGTGTACGCGGGAGCGCTGGCGGCCACGCTGACGCTTTTGGGATTGTCGCTGTGGATGCCATTGCAAACTGCGCAATTAGAGAACAAGGAATCGGCACGGCGCTTCGTGCTGCCAGCAATCACGGTGGCGTTGGCGGTGGCGGCTGTAGTGTTGCCCGCCGCGATTGGAGATGGGGACTGGAACGGCGTGCTGCAAAGCACGTTCACGGTGCTGTTCTGGGCGGTACTGAGCGTGTGCTTGTACCGGCTGCGTCCGCGTTCCGTGCGCTACTCGGGCGTGACCATCGCGGCTGTCGTGATATTCACGGCGTTCGCTTATAAGGGCATGCAAGCCACGGCGATTTTGTGGGCAAAACCACTCGGTCCCACCGACGATGACATCAGCCGGAAGATCGACAACTACGCCGCGCAGGATGTCTCATTCGATCTGGCTTATCACCTGCTGGGCAATGGCCGGGGCGAGGCCTGTCGCGACCTGTGCCGCATTCTGCGGGCCAATACCAATATCCGGGACGCGCAAGCGAAGACGGACCTAAATCTGGTGGACCAACTTTCCCCGGCAGCGGGAAAACATCCGAACATTTTTATTTTTGTGATCGATTCGATGCGTCCGGATTACCTGGGCGCCTACAATTCGAAAGTTGATTTCACGCCCAACCTGGATGCGTTGGCGCGCGACAGCGTGGTCTTCCGCAATGCCTACACCGAGTACGCGGGCACGACGCTTTCCGAGCCGGCGATCTGGTCGGGCGCGCTGCTGTTGCACGCGCATTACCTGCAGCCTTTTTCGAAGGTCAACAGCCTGGAGAAGATGGCCCGCACCGACGGGTACCAGACGGTGGTCAGCTACGACACGGTGCTCCGGGAACTGTTCTCTTCTTCGGACGATCTGGTGAAACTCGACACCGACAAGCTGTGGAATGGCTATGAAGCGTGCTCGACGGTGCAGCAGACCGAACACTACCTGGAAACACGCGCCGATCCTTCCCGGCCGGTTCTTTTTTATGCGCAGCCGATGAATGTGCACCAGTTTGCCCGGAACGACGTTCCTTCCGGGGCGGCTGCGAAGTGGCGCATGCGCCCGGGAATGAACAACCGCATCGCCTATGAAGTCAGCTATGTCGATGGGTGCCTGGGCGGTTTCGTGAACTACCTGAAGAAGGCGAATCTGTACGACAACAGTTTTATCGTAGTGACGGCCGACCATGGCGACGCGACCGGCGAATTCGGCCGGCACAGCCACTCGCTCTGGATCTACCCGGAAATCATGCGGGTTCCGCTGATCATCCACCTGCCTCGCGAGATGCAGGGCAAGTTTGTGTACGACGATAGCCGAATCACGACCCTCACCGATGTGACGCCTTCGTTGTACTACCTGCTGGGGCATCGACCGATCGTGGCCAATCCGCTGTTCGGGCGCCCGTTGTTCACCAAAACGCGGCAGGAGCTCGACAGCTACCAGCGCGACGAGCTTTTTCTGGCGTCTGACGCGCGGGCGGTTTACGGGATACTTTCGGGAGATGGGCGGTACCTGTACGCGACCTACGACGCTCCCGCCGCGAGCTACCTGTTCGACTTGAAGAACGATCCGAACGCCGAGCACAGCATCCTGACCGATACGGTCAAGCAGCAGTACGACGAGCGCATCATCGGGAAACTGCAACAGATCGCGGAGTTCTACGGTTACAAAGCGGGCATCGGTTCCCTGCTGGCAGCGGGGCACGCCGCCGACCGGCCGAGGGGCTACATCCGGGTGCGGGGCTCGGATGGCTTCATGCACGATATCCCCGCCTCGGACTTCGACGCCATGAAGCGAAAAGACCCTACGCTCTCGGTCGTTCCGCAATAAGCCTCAGTCTTCATCTTCAATATTTGTGAGCATCGCGTGGCGAACGCCGCGAATCTGTCTCAGTATGCCTACCCAAGTCGATCGGCGAACCGTGGACCTGACGCAGTATCCCAATCTGGTGGTGGTGTATCTCGGAATGCGAGTGAACCGAGTCACGGGCGTGAAGACCCTGTTGGGATTTGGTCCGAAGATCTCCGCCTCGGCAGCCGCTCAGCCCGACGGACTGCTGCTGCACGAATCGATCATCTACTCGCTGTTTCCGCCCCACATTGGGATGCGGCAATACTGGCGCGACATGGAAGCGCTGCTGAACTGGACCCGCTCGGAGCCGCATCGCGACTGGTGGAAAAGCTTCCTGCGAGACTCGGGCGGAACCGGCTTCTGGCACGAAGCCTACCTCATGACTGGGGGCATGGAGGCGATTTATATCGACGTCAAGGAGCCTATTGGATTCTCGCGATTCGCTCCGGCGGTGCCTGCACGCGGGCCGATGTTCGGGGCGTCTATTCGCGCCAGGCAGGCGGAGGCGGGCGAGGCCGTAGTGACCGAGTCGGAACTCTATGGGAACTAGTGCGGCCTGGGCGGTTTGGAGAATCGCGGCGGCCGCGAGGCGAAACGCAGGCTGACAGATGGCTTAGGCAACATTTTCGAGCGCCAGCGCCATGCCCATGCCCCCGCTCACACAGAGGGTGGCGACTCCGCGCTTGCTCTTGCGTTTCAGCATTTCGTGCAGGAGCGTGACCGTGATCCGGGCACCGGTGCAACCGATGGGATGGCCCAGCGCGATGGCGCCGCCATTTACGTTAAGGGTTTCAGGGTTGAAATGAAGGTCGCGGTCGCAGGCGAGCACCTGCGCGGCAAAGGCTTCATTCAGTTCGACCAGGTCGAAATCGGCGAGTTTCCATCCGTGACGCGCTTCCATCTTGCGGATGGCCGGCACCGGCCCGATGCCCATGATGCGCGGGTCCACGCCCGCCGAGGTCGCGGCCACTATGCGCGCCAGGGGCTTGAGGTTGTTGCTCTTCAGGAACTTTTCGCTGCCCAGGACCAGAGCGGCGGCTCCGTCGGTGATGCCGGAAGAATTTCCGGCGGTGATGGTTCCGGTCTTGGAGAAAACCGGCGAGAGCTTGGCCAACTTTTCGAGCGAGGCACCCGGGAAGAGATGTTCATCGCGGCTGAAGACGGATGAGCCTTTTTTGGTTTCAATCGTGACTGGCGCCAGTTCTGATTCGAAGCGTCCCGCTGCTACCGCGGCGGCGGCGCGCTGCTGCGAGGTCAACGCGTACCGATCCTGTTCCTCGCGCGTGATTTTGTAGCGCTCACCAAGGAGTTCCGCGGTCTCGCCCATCACCATTTTGGCGAGCGGGCAGAAGAAGCCGTCGCGGTACATGCCGTCGACCAGTTCCTGGTTGCCCAGCCGGTAGCCCCAGCGGGCGCCGTCGAGATAATAGGGCAGGCGCGACATGGATTCGGTTCCGCCGGCGAGAACACATTCGAGATTCCCCATGGCGATCTCCTGGAAGCCGAGGGCGATCGATTTCATCCCGGAAGCGCAGGCTTTGTTTACCGTGTAGGCGGGAGCTTCCTGCGGCACGCCGCTGCGCACCGAGATCTGGCGGGCGACGTTGGGACCGCCTCCGGCCTGGCGAGCGTTGCCGAAGATGGATTCTTCGACCTGCGGGGGTGCGACTCCGGCGCGCTCCATCGCTGCTTGGGCAGCGACCACGCCCATGTCAGCCGCAGTCAGGGTTGCCAGCGATCCGCCGAACTTGCCGATCGGCGTACGGACGGCGGACAGGATATAGACATTGGTCAATTCGGGACCTCCCATCCTCAAGTCTAGCAAAGGGCGCGAGATGGCAGCCGGCGACACTCGCGGCGTTCACGCCCGCCAGACTCGCACGCCTCAAGCGCGCGGGGTTACACTCAGAACGAATGAGCTACATCTACGGAATTAATCCGGTGAGCGAGGCATTGAAGGCTCGCGGGCGGGCGTTCGAGTGGGTGGGCGTGGCCAAGGAGCGTCATGACCTTCGCCTGCAACGCATCATTGAAGACTGCCGCAAGATTGGCGTGCCGGTGCGCTTCGTGCAACGCACTGAACTGGATCGCATGGCAGGCAATGCCGGGCACCAGGGGGTGGTGGCCATCACCTCGGGCAAGCAGTATGCCGACCTGGACGACGTGCTGGCGGCCAAGCGCGGAGAGCACGCGCTGATCGTGGTGCTGGACGGGGTGGAGGATCCGCACAACCTGGGCGCGATCCTGCGGACCGCCGACGCAGCCGGCGCTAACGGGATTGTCATCCCCGAGCGCCGCGCGGCTGGAGTGACGGGCGCGGTTACCAAGGCCTCGGCCGGAGCGAGCGAGCATCTGCCGGTGGCGCGTGTCACGAACATCAGTCGCACCATCGAAGAATTGAAAGAGAACAACATCTGGGTGGTGGGACTCGACGAGCGCGCCCCGCAGACGTACGACTCGGTGGACTACAACATGGATTGTGCGGTGGTGTTGGGGGCCGAGGGCAAAGGCGTGCATGACCTGGTGCGCAAGAAGTGCGACTTCCTGGTTTCTATCCCGATGCTCGGCCAGGTGCCATCGCTGAATGTTTCTGTGGCGGCCGGAGTCGTGCTGTACGAGATTGTCCGCCAGCGACGGCAATCTTCCACGAAGGCGGCAGCGAGAGAGTCTCGATGAAGCGGTGGAAGTGCTGGGCGGTTTGCGCGGTATTGTGCGCTTGCACGGTTCCTGCATTTTCCATCAACCGCGAAGCCTTTACCTTCACCAAGTACGACCTCAATGTGCAGGTCGAACCGGAGCAGCAGCGGCTTGCCGTGCGTGGCACGGTCACGCTGCGAAACGATTCGAAAACGCCGCAAAAGAATGCGGTGCTGCAAATCTCTGCCAGCCTGACCTGGCGTTCGGTTCGTGCCGGCGATCAGTTGCTGCAATTCGTTTCTCAACCGTATGTGTCCGATATCGACCACACGGGGCAGCTCTCGGAGGCGATTGTGTCGTTGCCGAAGGAGGTCGCGCCCGGCGGCACCGTCGAACTCAACATCGCTTACGAAGGTGTGATCGTGCTCGATGCCACGCGGCTCACGCGCATCGGCGTGCCCAAGGAGACGGCGGTTCACTCGGACTGGGACCAGATCGGACCCAAGTTTTCCGCGGTGCGCGGCGTCGGGAACGTGATCTGGTACCCGGTGGCGACAGAAGTCGGCAACTTGTCGGAAGGAAACAGTCTTTTCGAGGTTGTAGGCCGGTGGAAGCAGCGGGAGAAGGACGCGTCGATGAAGGCCGCCATCAGCCTGTTGCCGGATGGAAGCGGATCTCCGGCGCGGTTGCTGTGCAATGGAAATGCTGCGCAGACCTACGCGCAGCCTGGCGGCATGCAACCCGCTTCTTTGGCGTGTTCCTACAGTCCCATTGGGTGGACGTCGCCGACGTTTGTGATCGGGGACTATGAGCAACTGGAGAAGGGATCGGTCCAGATTTTCTTTCGCCCAGAACACAAATCCAGTGCGGAAAGTTTCGCGCAAGCCGCGGAGAAGGTGACGCCGCTGGTGACCGACTGGTTCGGTCCTGCTAAGGAAAAGGTGGCGATCGCGGAGTTGGTCGATGCGGGGGCGGCGCCGTTTGAGGCGGGCGGTTTGCTGGTGACGCCGCTGAGCGATACCGACCCGAAACTCCTGCAGATTGCGATGGTCCACGAGTTGACCCATGCGGCCTTCGCTTCGCCGCGGCCGTGGATCTATGAAGGGCTCGCCCACTTCGCACAAGCGGTAGATCGCGAACGCCAGGATGGCCGGCAGGCGGCGCTCGATTTCCTGGGGCTGCACCGGGCGGCCATCGCCGATGCGGAGAAGGTGGCCACAGAATCGAAAGAGCCGGCTGCGGACGAAGCGCTCGTCACCACCGCCCTCGAAGGGTTCTATCGGAGCAAAGCCGCGTATGTCTGGTGGATGTTGCGGGAGATGCTGGGCGATGAGGCTCTGAAGCATGCTCTCTCCGCGTACGGAGCGGGGAAAGACACGGAGCCTACCTACATGCAGAGACTTTTGCAGCAAGCCTCTGGGCGGGACCTGCAGTGGTTTTTCGATGACTGGGTATATCACGATCGCGGGCTGCCGGATTTGCGGGTGGCGGCGCTCTATCCGCGCCAGACGGGGGATTCCGCCTATGTTTCCGCGGTGACAATCGAGAATGTCGGGAACGCCGGAGCGGAAGTCCCGATCACCGTCAGGTACGATGGGGGCGAGGTCACCCACCGCCTCGAGGTGAGGGGAAAAGCGAAAGCTACAATTCGCTTCGAGACCGCGGGCGCGCCCACTGAAGTCGTGGTGAACGATGGCAGCGTTCCCGAGAGCGACACGACCAACAATGTATTGAAGGTGGCCTCCGCCGGGAAGTAGAGCCGGAAGCTTGCAGGGCGCTCACTAGCCCGCCGGCGCAGGTGATTAACAGCGACCATAGGTTGTAGGAGGACGACTTGGCCTACATTCAATTTCTTGGAGCGGCGGGTACGGTCACGGGTTCCAAGCACCTCATTAACACGTCTCCCGACCACGACGCCAAGAAAGGCGTTCAAGTCCTGATCGACTGCGGCCTGTTCCAGGGCCAGAAGGAATGGCGCGAGCGGAACTGGCAGCCGCTGCCGATCCCGGCTCGTGAAATCGACGCGGTGATCCTGACCCACGCGCACTTAGACCACTGCGGCTGGATCCCGCGCCTGGTGAAGGAAGGCTTCCAGGGGCCGATTTACGCGACATCCCCGACCATCGATTTGTGCGGCATCATCCTGCCCGACTCGGGCCACCTGCAGGAAGAAGATGCTGAGTTCTATAACAAGGTCAAAAAGTCGAAGCACAGTCCTGCCCTGCCGCTTTACACCTATGACGAGGCGCAGGACTCGTTGCAGTATTTCCGGATGGTGCGCACCGAAGAGCTGAAACAGCTCAGCGCCGAGCTTTCGTTCCGCTTTGTGCGCGCCGGACACATCCTGGGTTCGTGCATGGTGGAGCTGATGCTGACGGCGAAGGGACAGACGCGGCGGCTGCTGTTCACGGGCGACATTGGCCGTGTGCGGAATCATGAAGTCACGCCCGGCAAGGTTATACACTCGGGGCCGGCCGAGCATGAGCTCGCCGATCTGATGGTGATGGAGTCGACCTATGGCAATCGCGTGCATCCACACACGGATCCGCGCCCGCAACTGGCCGAGGTCATCCAGGGCACGGCTCAGCGAGGCGGGTCAATTGTGGTGCCGGCCTTCGCGGTAGAGCGCACCCAGAAGTTTGTTTTCATGCTCAAGGAAATGATGGAGGCGGGCCAGATTCCACGAATACCGGTCTATTGCGACAGCCCCATGGCGATCAAGGCGGTCGAGATTTACTTGAAACACGAGAGTGAATACACGGAGGAGGCGCGAACGCTGATCCAGAAGCACGGCTCACCGCTGGAGTGGCCGGGTTTCGTCTTCGCTTCCACTCCGGAAGAATCGAAGAAGATCAATGACATCCACTATCCGCTGATCATCATCTCGTCGAGCGGCATGGCAACCGGCGGACGAATTCTGCACCATCTCGCGCAACGCCTGCCCGATCCGAGAAACACGATTTTGTTTATCGGCTTCCAGGCGCCGGGCACGCGCGGAGCGGCGATCAAGGGCGGATCCAAAGAAGTGAAGATCTTCGGCGATGTGGTACCGATTCGCGCGCAGATCGTGGCCTTTGAGCAGTTCAGCGATCATGCCGATCCGCCGGAGTTGATGGAATGGATGCGAACCTTCCCCAGGAAACCGGGAGTGACGTACCTGGTCCACGGCGAGCCTGCGGCCGCCGAACAACTGCGCGGGCAGATCGAGTCCGAACTGAAGTGGAACGTGCGGGTGGCGGGATGGATGGAGAAGGTGGAAGTCCAGTGAAGGCGGTGTGGCTGGAGGCAGGCCTAGGCAGGCAGATTTGTGAAGCGCACCAACTGTTCCAGCTTGCGGGCGGCCGCTCCCGAATCAATGGCGTTGCTCACTAGCGGCAACGCATCGTGCAAGTGCTGCGCTCGCTCTGCCGTCACCAGGGCGGCTGCGGCATTGAGCAAAACTACATCGCGGCGCGCGTTTCTTGCGCCTTTCAGAACCTCGCGAATGTGACCGGCGTTTGCCGCAGCATCTCCGCCTGAAATTGCCTCAATCGGCGCGCTGCGGAGACCGAAGTCCTCGGGGGTGACCTCGTAAGTGCGGACGCGCCCATCGCGAACTTCGGCAACGCGGGTGGAGCCGGTGATGGTGATTTCATCGAGGCCGTCGGCCCCGTGTACAACCATCGCGCGGCGCAGACCCAGCATGCTGAGCGCTTCGGCCAGCTTATCCACCAGATCATCGGAGTAAACGCCGACCACCTGCGCGGATGCGTGCGCGGGATTGGTCAGCGGCCCGAGCAGATTGAAAACCGTGCGCAGCTTAAGTTCGCGGCGCGCCGGTTGCACGAATTTCATGGCGGAGTGCAGCGCGGGAGCAAACAGGAATGCGATTCCCACTTGTTCAAGACAAGCCGCCAGGCGGGCGGGCGAAAGGTCGATGTTTACGCCGAGGGCTTCCATCACATCCGCCGACCCGCAACGCGAGGTGACGCTCCGATTTCCGTGCTTGGCAACACGTACACCCGCGCCGGCGGCCACCAATGCGGTTGCGGTGGAAATATTGAAGGTGCCGCTAGCGTCGCCGCCGGTGCCGCAGGTATCGACCAGTGCATCGCGCTCGGTGCCGCTCACGTCAATGGTGGAGTTTCGGGAAACGGTCAACGGGGCCGCTGCCTCGCGAATCGCCTCGGCGAAGCCGACGATCTCCTCAACGGTCTCGCCCTTCATGTGCAGGGCAACCAGGAGTGCGGCGATCTGCGCATCGGTGCACTTCCCGGCCAGCACCTCGCTCATCACCGCGCGCGCCTCGGCCCGCTCCAGAGACTGGCGGTGATTGGCGATCTTGTGGAGGGCGTCGGTAATCATGTGACCACAGCTTAGCATTCACGGCTGCGGAGGCTCACATCGTGATGTGACCACTCGCGTTTGCCGGAAGCAGGGCCGTTCTATAAAATCAAGAGTTTGCTGCCCGCAGTCGGAAGCCGCAAGCAAGGCCCTGCCCATAGATATGAAGAACCTGTCATCAGCAGGATCGGGAATCATTTATGAAAATTCATGAGTACCAGGCGAAAGCAATCCTGAAGAAGTATGGAGTAGCGGTCCCACGCGGAGAGATGGCGCAGACGCGCGAGGACGCCGAACGCATTGCAAACGATCTGCTGCACTCCGGAGCCAGCGGAGTCGTGGTCAAGGCCCAGATTCATGCGGGCGGCCGCGGCAAAGGCGGGGGAGTGAAGATCGCCAAGTCCGTCAACGAAGCCGGCGAACTCGCCGCCAAGATGCTGGGCATGACGCTGGTTACGCACCAGACCGGGCCGGAAGGCCGCGTCGTGCGCCGCTTGCTCATTGAAGAAACGCTGCCTATCGACCGCGAACTTTACATCGGCATCCTGCTGGACCGCGTCGAGGGCAAGCCCGTGTTTATGGCGTCGGCCGCGGGCGGCATGGAGATCGAGCAGGTTGCGGCGGAGAATCCCGAGGCCATTCTGAAGGAATACATCGACCCTGGGATGGGACTTGAGAGTTTCCAGGCACGCAAGCTGGCGTTCAAGCTTGGCCTGAAACCGGCGCTAGTCGGCCAGGCGGTCCTGTTCATGCGCGGCCTCTACAAGGCGTTCGAAGAGACCGACGGGTCGCTGGTGGAGATCAATCCGTTTATTACCACGAAGGACGACCGCCTGTTCGCCCTTGATGCCAAGGTCAACTTCGACGACAACGCGCTGTTCCGGCATCCGGACTTGCGCGAGTTGCGCGACTTGACCGAAGAAGACCCGCTCGAAGTGGAAGCTTCGAAGTACAGCCTTAACTACATCAAGCTCGACGGCAACGTAGGCTGCATGGTGAATGGCGCCGGGCTCGCCATGGCGACCATGGACATCATCAAGTATGCGGGCGGCATGCCCGCAAACTTTCTGGACGTGGGGGGCGGCGCCAACGCGGAGCAGGTGACTCATGCCTTCGAGATTCTGCTCAGCGACAAGAACGTAAGGGCAGTTCTCATTAATATTTTTGGCGGCATTCTCCGCGTCGACACGCTGGCAACGGGCGTTGTGGAGGCTGCACGGAAGACACAGATCAAGTTGCCCATCGTGTTGCGGCTGGAAGGTACCAACGTCGAGCAGGGCCGTGAAATTCTAAAGAAATCCGGGCTGAACTTCACGGTTGCCGAGACGATGAAAGACGCCGCCGAAAAAGTTGTAGCGGCGGCGAAGCGAGCTTAAGTCCTTCTCGGGCGAACGCGCCGAGGGTAGAGACGCGGCTCGCCGCGTCTCCGGGACTGAAACCGAATTCATAAGAGAGAGCAATCATGGCAATCCTGGTAGACAAGAATACGCGACTCATCGTGCAAGGCCTGACCGGACGGGAAGGCACTTTCCATGCCAAAGCGGCGGCCGCTTACGGAACCCAAGTCGTCGGTGGCGTCACGCCGGGCAAGGGCGGTATTACCCACGAAGGCTGGCCGATCTTCAACACCGTGCAGGAAGCGGTGAACAAGACAGGCGCGAACGCGACGGTTCTGTTCGTTCCGCCCCCGGGCGCCGCGGACGCGATCATGTAAGCCGCGGATGCCGGCCTTCCGCTGATCGTCTGCATCACCGAAGGGATTCCGACACTCGACATGGTCAAGGCCTGGAAATTTCTGCAGGGCCGCCGTTCGCGCCTGATCGGACCGAATTGCCCGGGCATCATTTCCCCGGGCAAATGCAAGATTGGCATCATGCCCGCGCACATTCATAAAGAAGGGCCGATCGGAATCGTGTCGCGCTCAGGGACTTTGACGTACGAAGCTGTGTATCAGCTGACCACGCGCGGCATCGGCCAATCGACGGCCATCGGCATTGGCGGCGATCCCATCATCGGCACCACCTTCACCGACGCGCTCCGGCTCTTCAACGATGATCCGCAAACCGAGGCGGTCATTATGATCGGCGAGATCGGCGGCAACGCGGAAGAAACGGCCGCGGAATTCGTGAAGAAGCACATGAAGAAGCCGGTGGTGGGCTTCATCGCGGGGCAAACGGCGCCGCCCGGACGCCGCATGGGTCATGCCGGCGCGATCATTTCCGGCGGCAAAGGAACGGCCGCGGAGAAAATGAAGGCCCTGGAAAGCGCCAGCATCAAGGTGGCGACTTCACCCGCGGTAATCGCTGAGACCCTGCTCTCGGTGTTGGGCGCGGTTGTCGGCAAGCATTAAGCCGAAGAGCAAGGCCAGACGTTCCTAAGCTGGCAAGGCGCGGGCTCAAACTATCGCAGTACGACCAAACGACTGAATCGAGGACCGACCAAGATCCATGAAAACGCTGCAACGTACCCTGACCATCGTGAAACCCGACGCGGTGAAGCGCAACGCGGTGGGCGACATCATTGAGCAGTTCGAGAAGAACAGTTTTCGCATTCTCGCCATCAAAATGCTCGAAATCTCGAAGCATCAGGCCGAGCAATTTTATGCCGTGCACGCGGCGCGGCCCTTCTACACCTCGCTGACCAACTTTATGTCGAGCGGCCCCATCGTGGTGCTGGCGCTGGAAAAAGAGAACGCCATCGCGGACCTTCGCAAGCTGATGGGTGCTACCAACCCGGCGCAAGCGGAAGAAGGAACCATCCGCAAGAAGTGGGCAGCCAGCATCGAGGAGAATGCAATCCACGGCTCGGATGCGGAAGAAACAGCCCGCTTTGAGTTGAGCTTCTTCTTTGCGGGGTATGAACTGGCGAAGTGAGTGGCAATCGTGGAGCTTGGCTCCACCGGGCAGGCGAGGGCGCCTGTCCCTACATGCGCAGCGCAGGAGGGTTCCATGCCGCTGATCCAGGTCACAATGCTGTCGGGACGCACCGCCGAGCAGAAACGGAAACTCGCCCAACGCCTCACCGATGCCATGGTGGAAGAGGCGGGCGCTCGCCGGGAGGCGGTGGTCGTAGCCTTCCACGAGGTGTCGCGCGAGAGTTATGCTTCCGGGGGCGTGCTGATGGCGGACAAGGGAAAGTGAGCTTGCGCGGACAACGCTCGGGAGTGCTTGAGCGAGCCGCTGCTCATCGAGAATGGCAGATGCCTCACGCGGACAAGAGTGTCCGCGCCACACTAGTCGAGCGGCGCGTAGAGGTGCCCTTCCACTCGATCGGCAATCCGCGGTAATTCCTTCTTGGCGTACTGCAAGAAGTGCGGCGCAGCGCGGTGAGCTTCCAGACCGGCATCGTCCTTGTATTGTTCGTAGATGAAGAAGCGGCGCCCGTCGGTCTTATGGCGGTGCGCGACGTACATCAGGCATCCCGGCTCTTTCCGGGACTCTTCGGTCAGTTTTCCAAATAACGCTGCAACATCGTTCTCGTGGCCGACTTTGGCCATCCAGGTCACCGCCAGAACCAGCATCGCGTGCGCTCCGTGTGCTTCGGACTCAGGTTACACGGCTGCCGAATGACGACCGGCAGCCTTCAGTTCTGCGAGAAAATCTTCCACAAAAATCGTGTGATTGCGATCCGCCCCGGTTGAGACCATCCCCACTCGCGCCCCACTTTCCTTCTCGAGAAACGCGAGGTACTCGCGAGCCGCCTTCGGCAGCTTGTGGAATTCGGTGATGCCCTCGGTGGAACTCTGCCAGCCGGGCAACTTTCGGTAGATCGGTTCGATCTTTTCGTAGCCACAGGCCTGCGCCGGGACCTCTTCGGTCGGTTTCCCATTGATCTTGTAACCCACGCAGACCGGGATGTCCGCCAGTTCGTCAAGCACGTCGAGCTTGGTCACCACCAGCCACGAAATACCGTTAATCATGCCAGCGTAGCGGAGAAGTGGCAAATCGATCCAGCCGCAGCGGCGAGGACGGCCGGTGACGGCGCCGAATTCGTTGCCGCGTTTGCGGATCTGGTCACCTGTTGGCCCATGTTCTTCGGTCGGAAAAGGGCCTTCGCCGACGCGGGTGCAATAGGCTTTTGAAACGCCGATGACCATGTCGATCGCGGTCGGCGCCACCCCGGTTCCGATTGCCGCTCCGCCTGAAGTCGCGCTCGAAGAAGTCACAAACGGATAGGTGCCGTGATCGATATCGAGCATGGTGCCTTGCGCGCCTTCAAAGACGATCGACTTGCCCTCGGCCAGAGCCTGGTTCAGCAAAAGCGCAGTGTCGCGGACGAACGGCGCGATTTTCTCGGCTGCGTCGGCATACTCCTTGAACATTTTGTCGGCATCGACGGGCTCGGAATTGAACAGCGCATGCGCAATCATGTTTTTTTCGCGCACGGTGTTCTCAATGTGCTTCTTCAGCAACTGCAGATCGAGCAAGTCGGCCACTCGCAGGCCGCGGCGTCCCATCTTGTCTTCGTAGGCCGGGCCAATCCCCCGGGAGGTGGTGCCAATCTTTACGCGGCCGGGCGCGTTTTCGGCTGCCAGTTCGATCATGCGATGGTAGGGCAGAATCACGTGCGCGCGATTGCTGACGAACAGGTTGCCATCCACCTTCACCCCGGCGTCGCGCAGCGCCCCCACTTCCCTCAGGAAGGCAATTGGGTCGAGCACGACCCCGTTGCCGATGACGCTGCAGCATCCCGGACGCAGCACTCCACAAGGCACCAGTTGCAGAACAAACCGCTTGCCGTTGATGATGACGGTATGGCCGGCATTGTGGCCGCCGGCATAGCGGGCCACAATGGGGAAGCCTTCCGAGAGCACGTCGACAATCTTGCCCTTGCCCTCGTCGCCCCATTGCGCGCCCACGATGACCGCAGCTTTACCCTTTTTCAATTCCCACTCCATGCATAATTTTGGGGGCCCAGTGTCGCACACACTGGTCGTCCGCGGATTGGTCGCAGTTAGTAACTGACTGGGATTAAGCGGAGCGGGTGTGTACAAGTAAGAATACCTTGCCGAGGCAGAGTTGAGCAATTGAGAACCGCGTTCGCGGTCGAGAATTCGCGAGGCGCCGCAGCGGCTCTCCTGCCACGCTGCGATAGACTGTCTGTTCATGCCCGAACTTCCTGAGGTTGAAACCATTGCCCGGGGCCTGCACAAACGGGTCGCGGGCGACAGCATCGACGAGCTCTGGCTCAGCGGAAAAAAACCGACCTTCAAGTCCAGACCTGCGGAAATTGCCGCCACGATCGAGGGCACGCGGATCGTTGGCGTCCGGCGGATGGGAAAGCACATCGTGTTCGATCTACAGGGAGCCGGAGACGAACCTTCGACTTCGCCAAAAAAGCGGGGCAACTCCAGGAAACGGACAGAGCCAGCTCCTAGCAGCGCCAGTCCCCAGTGGATTGTCCACCTGGGAATGACGGGGCGCATGGTGGTGTGCGAGCCCGGCGAGGACATCGTGAAGCACACGCACGCGATCGCCAAGCTGGCTTCCGGGCGCGAATTGCGTTTCGTGGATCCGCGCCGTTTCGGGCGGCTCAGCGTGGTTCGGAAGGGAAGCTTTGAGGCTGGCGGATTCGAGCCGCTGGAGGTGGATCGGGAGCGGTTCGTTGCACTGTTCCGGGGGCGCAAGACGCCCATCAAGAGCGCGCTGCTGAATCAAAAGCTGCTGCGCGGGGTGGGGAACATCTACGCGGACGAGTCGCTGTTTCGCGCCGGAATCCGGCCGCGCCGCCGCGCCTCTACACTCACCCGCGAGCAGTTGGAGCGGCTTTACGTTGCGGTGCAAGAGGTATTGAAGGAAGCGATTGCGTTGGGGGGATCTTCAGTTTCGGATTATGTCGATGCCGACGGGGAAGAGGGCTTCTTCCAACTGCAGCACCGCGTCTATGGGCGGGAAGGCGAACTCTGCCTGGTCTGCAAGACGCCGATCAAGCGCATTGTGCTGATTGGTCGCAGCAGCCATTACTGTCCGAACTGCCAGAAATAGCCGTCCTGCCGGACAATTGCCGCAATCGACAGCCAATTTCCACGGTGGTACCCTGACTGGCTTCTAACTTTATGATCAACTTTGCGATTGGCGTCGACCTGGGCGGCACGAATCTACGAATAGCCGCGGTGAACGAGCAGGGCGGCCTGCTGGAGAAGGTTACGCTCGGCACCAAGGTGGCGCTCGACCGCGATCACCTGGTCAACGAGATGTGCGACGCGATTCGCCGGCTCTCGAAGAAATACCAGGAATCGGGGCGGTTGCTGGGCGTCGGCATCGGAGTGCCCGGCATCATCGACATTCAAGCGGGCAAAATCCGCGAGTCCCCGAACCTGCCGGGCTGGTCCGATTACCCGGTGCGCGACGAAATCGAAAAGCGCTTACAGGCCCCAGTGATCCTGGAGAACGACGCCAACGTGGCCACGCTGGGCGAGAAATGGCTCGGCGCCGGGCGGCACGTGGGCGATATTGCGATGCTCACGCTGGGGACGGGGGTGGGCGGCGGAGTGATTTTCAACGGCAAGATCTGGCATGGCATGACGGGCATGGCCGGCGAGTTCGGCCATGTCACCGTCGAGCCGGATGGCCAACTCTGCGGCTGCGGGAACCGCGGATGCGTTGAGCAATACGCCTCCGCCACGGCAATCGTGCGCATGGCACGCGAGGCCATCGCCTCCGGCGAGGCACCTGGCTTGGCAAGGGCCGCCAGTTCCGATGCGGAGTTCAGCGCGAAGGAAATCTACAATCTCGCGATTCAGGGCGACGAGCACGCCCGCAAGATTTTCCGGATTGTGGGTCGAGCGCTCGGCATCCTGATTGCCAGCCTGGTAAACGGCCTGAATCTCGAAATGTATGTTGTGGGCGGCGGGGTCTCAAGCGCGTGGGAGGCGTTTGCGCCCAACATCTTTGAGGAACTGCGCCAGCGTTCCATGGTCTACGCCGCGACCGCTCCCAAAGATCCCTTGGCAATTCCATCGGGAGCCTCAAGCCAGGTCGGGCCCGGCGGCGGCGGCAAAACGATCATTACGCGCGCGCTGCTGGGCAGCGATGCCGGCTTGTTCGGCGCCGCCCGCCTGCCCATCGCGGCCAGCAAGGCCAGCTTTCTGTGAGCCTGGCCTGAACATTCGGCTTAGGTTCGTGGCGTGATTTTTCGCAGCGCGGCGACCAGGCGGTGATTTTGTTCGGATGTCCCAATCGTGATGCGAAGCGCCAACGGCGCTCTCCACGCGGTAAGCGGCCGAACACTGACGCCTTCCGCGCACAATCGCGAAGCGACTTCCTCCGCATTGCCGCCTACGCCGCAGTAGAGAAAGTTTGCCCAGGTTGGAAGCACGCGATATCCGAGTTGTTCCAGTTCGGCGCTTAGCCACTTTGCCTGCTCGGAGTTGCGTTCGACCGCATTCCGCACGTGGCCGTCATCCTCCAGCGCCGCCAGAGCTGCCGCCTGGGCCACCGAGGAGACCGCATACGCGTCCTGCATGTTGGCAAAGTAGCCCATCAGTTCCGCGGGGCCGATTCCGTAGCCTACGCGCACCCCGGCCAGCCCGTGAGCTTTGGAAAATGTACGCAGGACCACCACATTGCGCGCTTCGCGCACGTAGTCGAGCGAGGGCGGATGCTTCACCTTGCGCGCCTCGGCAAACCACCGCGAATAGTCGTGGTACGCCTCATCGAGCACGACGACGACATGTGTCGGCACGCGGGCCAGAAAGGCATCGACCTGCGAGGCATCGACGAAGGTGCCGGTGGGATTGTTGGGGTTGGCCAGGAAGATGACCCGAGTCTGCCCGTCGATCGCATCCAGGATGGCTTCGAGGTCAAACCCGCCCTCCCGGGTCGGCGTCTCCACCAGCGCCGCGCCCGCGGCATGGGTCGCTGAGCGATATACCACGAACGAACGCGAGCTGGTGATGGCGTTCAGCCCTGGTTCAAGCATGGTTCGGGCAATCGTCGCCAGTAGGGCGGTCGATCCCGGCGAGACCAGAATCTGCTCCGCCTCCACGCCATGTCTTTCTGCCAACCGGTGGCGCAGTTCGGTCGCGCGATCATCGGGATACTTGTGTGAGCCTTCGAGCACCGCATGCATGGCCGCGACCGCGCGCGGCGAGGGGCCATACGGGCTCTCGTTCGAATCCAACTCAATCGACTGCGATGTGGTCTTTTGTCCCGCGGGCCGGGAAGGAAATGAGAATGCATCTGCCGCCAGGGCGCGCCCGCTGCCGATCATCAGGTCGTAAAAGCGGCTCATGCTAAAACTACGAGGCTTGTTCGCGCAACCGTCTCGCCGCACCCGGCTTCGAAGTGGTCGCGCTCTTCAGCCGCGCGACCTCCTGCAACGTCAATGAACGAAACTCCCCGGGAGGCACATCCAGCGCCAGCGGACCATACTTCACGCGCTTGATTTTCTCCACGTGATGCCCCACTTCCTCGAACATGCGCCGGATCTGGCGGTTCCGCCCCTCGATCAGGGTGACTTCGTACCAGGGATTCGCGCCTTCCTTCACGATGCGAATCTTCGCCGGAGAGGTTCGCACCCGCTTGCCTTCGTCGGTGGCAATCGATAGGCCGCCACGAAGCTTCGCGATCGCTTCCTCCGGCGGCTTGCCGCTTACCTTGACCACGTAAGTCTTGGGGACGTGCGAGGCGGCCTTCATCAACTTGTGAGCGAGGTCGCCGTCGTTGGTCATGAGCAGCAGGCCTTCGCTCGCATAGTCGAGCCGCCCCACCGGGTAGACGCGGCTGCCGGCGCCTTTCACCAGCGTCATTACGGTTGGGCGTCCTTCCGGATCGTGCGCCGTGGTCACGAATCCCTTGGGCTTGTTGAGCAGCAAATAGACATGGCGTTGCGCTCCGTGCAACAGCTTGCCATTAACCCGAATGTGATCCTGCTCGGGATCGGCTTTGGTGCCGAGTTCCGTGACCACCTTGCCGTTTACAGCAACGCGTCCCGAGGCGATCAACTCCTCGGCCTTGCGGCGCGATGCGATGCCGGCGGCAGCAATGATCTTCTGGAGGCGCTCGGTGGCCATGGCTAGTCGTGACGCTCGGTGGCGTGCTCTACATCAGAAGCTGTTTCGTTGGCGCTGTCTGGTCCGGGTTTGTCCGAGGCTTTCTCCGGGCTTTCCGGCTGGCCTGTGCTGGACTCATGGAGTCTCGCGACGTTGATCTCGGCGGTCTCGGTCAGATCTTCCTGCGGATTCGGTTCTTCCGCGCTCGCCGTCGCCGGCTCCAATTCACTCTGGAACGACTCGGCGACCAGCTTCTCGAACTCCTCCATGCTGGGCAATTCGTGCACGTCTTTCAGCCCGAAGCGGAGCAGGAATTCCTTAGTGGTCTTGTAGAGGATGGGCCGCCCGATCACGGCCTTGCGCCCGGCGGTGGTGACCAGCTTGCGGTCCAGCAGGGTAGCGATAACGCCACCCGAATCCACGCCGCGAATCTCGCTGATCTCCGGCACCGTGACCGGCTGCTTGTAGGCGATGACCGCCAGCGTCTCCAGCGCCGGCAGCGAGAGGCGGATCGGCGGCTTCAGGCTCTTGGCAAAGGCGCGCACGGCGTCGTGCTGCTCCGGCTTGGTCGACATGCGGTAGCCGCCCGCGACCTGCCGCACTTCAATGCCGTGATCGCCCGCGCCGTACTCGGCAGTCAGTTCCTCCAATGCGGCCCGCAGCCGCGATTTGATGGCAGGGTCGTCCGGCGGAGTATCGGGCGTTTCCGCGATCACCGTGTCCTTCACCAGCGGCAGCATCTGCTCGAGCGTGACCGGCGTCTCCGCCGCGTAAATAATTGCTTCTAGTTGTGCCTTAAGACTCATGGGAATTTGGTTTTGGGCTCCCGGTTCGAATGCCTTGCGTCCTCGGTCGTCGGTTCTCGGTCGTCGGCAAAACCTTCGCTTCCAGTTTGAACGCCCGCCTCGATCCTTTCGCCTAGCCGACGACCGGAAGCCGACGACTGGTTCCTACCGCCAGTCATCCCGGATCGCCGCCTGCTCATCGAGAATGGCGTCAAAGCCGGTGTGCTTGCGAATCAGAATGTCGCCGAACATCCGGTCTTGCCGCAACTGCACCGCCTGCAGCCGTACCAGTTCCAGCATCGCCAGGAACATGCAGATCAGCGCCTGCCGCGACTCGATGTTACGCAAAAGCTGCTTCAGCCGCACCGGCCGGTCTTCAAAGCTCAATCGTTGGCGCAGATGCTTGATCATCTGCCCGACGGTGACTGTCTCTTCGCTCACTTCCAGGATGGGCCGATTGCGCGCCCGTTCCAGGATCTGCTGAAACGTCTTTACCAGGTCAATGACGTCTGCTGCCAGCTCGGGCTCGGTTCCCTCATCGTTCTTAAACTCCTTGAGCGCCGGGTTCGACCAGACCGCATCCTCGATCTGCTGCTTCTGCAGCAGCATTTGGGCGGCGGACTTGAATTTTTCATGCTCGAGCAGGCGGTTGACCAGCTCGCTGCGCGGATCTTCCTGGGCCTCGGCGGGCGCCAGCGGATCGCGCGGCAACAGCATCTTCGACTTGATGTGAATCAGAACTGCCGCCATGTAGATGAAGTCGGCGGCTACGTTCACGTCCAGCTCGCGCATGCGCTCCACGTACGAAAGGTACTGCGCGGTGATCTTCGCAATCGGGATGTCGTAGATGTCGATGTCCTGCTTGCGAATCAAATCGAGCAGCAAGTCGAGCGGGCCTTCATAGACGTCGCCGACCGCTACCGCGAAGGGAAAATCGCTGGCCTCTTTCCTGGCCGCCAGCTTCTCGGCGCGCGCGGCCGCCGCCGGGTCGAGATTCGGCCCGGCCGTTTGTACTTCGGTTTTTACCTCTTCACTCATGCCCACCCACAATACCCCGGCTACTTTGCGTTTCTTGGAGGCTCGTACTCCAGCGACATGCCCATCGAGGCGCGCACATCCCGCATGGTGGCATCGGCGACCTTGCCGGCCGCCGCCGATCCAGCCTCCAGAATATCCCAGGCCAGCCGCGGATTCTCCTCGTATTTCTTTCGCCGCTCCTGCATCGGATTCAGGATTTGCACAAGGGCATCGGCCGCCCAGCTCTTGCACTCGATGCACCCAATCCCGGCCGACCGGCAGCCCTCATTCACCTTGGCCATGGTTTCTTTCGAGCTGAAGATTTTGTGCAAATCGCCCACCGGACACACATCGGGATTGCCCGGATCGGTTCGCCGGATGCGCGCCGGGTCGGTCACCATCGTCTTCAGCTTTTGCCGCACGACGGGCTCCGGGTCGGTGAGCATGATCGTGTTGCCATACGATTTCGACATTTTCCGGCCATCGGTGCCGGGCAATTTGGCCGCCGGAGTCAGCAGCGGTTGTGGCTCAGGAAACACCGGCGTGACCTTCCCGTAAAATCCGTTAAACCTGCGCGCAATTTCCCGGGTCAACTCGACGTGGGGCACCTGGTCCTCGCCCACCGGCACGAAATCGCCCTTGTAAATAAGGATGTCGGCCGCCTGCAGCACCGGGTATCCCAGAAAGCCGTAGGTTCCCAGGTCTTTTTCGGTAATGTTCTCGCGCTGCTCTTTATAGGTGGGCACGCGCTCGAGCCAGCCGAGGGGTGTGATCATCGAAAGTAGCAGGTGCAACTCGGCGTGCTGCGGTACGTGAGACTGGATGAACATCGTGCAACGCTCGGGCTCCAAGCCGGCCGCCAGCCAGTCGAGCAAGACATCCACCGAGTTTTGCTTTACACGTGAGGTGTCGGCGTAGTCGGTGGTGAGTGCGTGCCAGTCGGCGATGAAGAAGAAGCACTCGTACTGATCCTGCATGCGCACCCAGTTCTGCAGCGCGCCCACGTAGTTCCCAAGGTGCAGTTTTCCGGTAGAGCGCATGCCGCTCAGCACGCGCTTTTTCTGTTGGGAGAAGGCCATCAGACACTCACCAGTACTGAATTGAAGAAATTTAAAAAAGGCTGGATGGCCTTCCAGACCAGACCGCCACCTAGAAAGACAAGAGCAAACAATGCCAGTATGCCCAGGGCGTCATAAACACGACCCACAGAATCCGACAAGAAATGTCGTAAAACATGGCTTCCATCCAGCGGCGGCACCGGAATCAAATTGAATACGGCAAGCACCACATTAATAAACATCAGTTCGTAAAAGAACAGCGTCATCGGTACCAGGACTGAGTTCGTTTCATCGCCCTGAAAACCGAAACGATTGATGGCAGCAAGCGAATGAACCAACTGGCGGCCGTGCTGAGAACTGAGTGAAATCACCAACAGCACCGCTGTCGAGCACGCTGCCACTATTAGATTGCTGACAGGACCAGCGACTGCAGTCAGGATATCGTGCGCCACCGGCCTTTTGAAATTTCGTGGGTCAACCGGAGTCGGCTTGGCCCATCCCAGAATCGGGAGGTGAGTAAATGCGGCGATAAGAGGCAAAAGAATCGTTCCTACCGGGTCAATATGCTTCACGGGGTTCAACGTGACTCGCCCCAGCATGCGTGCCGTCGGGTCCCCGCACCGATTCGCCGTCCACGCATGCGCCGACTCATGAATGCTGATAGCAAACAAGAACGCAATTAGTTGAAAGACGATAATAACGACTTCAGAGGGCTGCAGATTCATCTGGATGGTGGGTTCGATTCTAACAGACGCATGCAGGCAGCCCGGCTCGCGCCGGCCGCCTCTACCATTGCAGACGTTGTTTGCAAGCCCATGCAATCACGCTTTTTACGAAGAATTTACAGGATTGCAAACCTTCCACAGATTGGCTCGTCTAAACTGAAGTCGACAGGCAATCAACAATTGTTTTCCCCCATCAGCAGTCAACGAACCGAAAAAGGGGAGTGTATGACGTTCGAGATACGAAGGGAGCAAAGCGGCGGCGTGGCCATCCTGCAGTGCCAGGGTCGCCTCGTTCGCGGAGACGCCATCTATCGCTTGCGGGAGGCGGTGACCTCGTTTCCGGATGCGCGGATCATTGTGCTGGACCTGAGTGGCTTGGAAACGATGGACGGCGGCGGCCTCGGCATGCTGGTGATGTTGCATCGCTGGACCCGGGATCGGGGCACCACACTGAAACTGGTCAATCCCAGTGCATTTGTGCGCGAGCTGTTGGACCGCACGCGCCTGGTCTGCGTGTTCGATGTCGCCTCGGTTGACGACGCAGTGGAAATCCTCTGTACGCCTGAAGAGGTAGTAGTAGCCCGCCATACAGCCCGCGCGGTGGCATAGACGCCTCCGCGTCCGCGGCTGGGTATCTCCCAAAAACTCATGGCAAGACAAGGCTGGAAAGCAATCGTTTTCTGCCGCACCGCCGTTGGATCTCTTGTGGCGATCGTCTCAATTTAAGCCCAAGGCTCCGATTAAGAATGAAGGGACGGGCGTCCTCGCCCGTCAACACTTCATTCGAGCGCTGCAAGCAGCTGAACGGTTTTTGTTCGCGTTCTCGAGCGTGCAAGCAGAGACGGGGCAAGCCCCGTCTCTACCGTTCGTTTCGGTGCCAGGTATCAGATTTCCTGCTTTATAATGCGCCGTTTGCATCGCGACTCACAGCTCGATGCGGCACAACCCCTCCGGCGATCTGGCTCGCCAACTCCGCAACTTGCCCGGCGTCTTCGTCTCACTGACTATTTCAGCCTCGGCTGGGGAACTATGGTCGGCGTCGGGTGGCTGGTCGTCATGGATGACTGGCTGCGGCGCGGCGGGCCGCTGGGCGGGATTCTGGGCTTCGCCATCGGGGGCGCCCTGCTGCTTCCCATCGGGTACGTGTACAGCAAACTGGTCGTTGCCATGCCCGACGCCGGCGGTGAAGTTGCCTACACGGAGCGCGTCTTTTCGCGTAGCGTGAGCTTCGCCACCGGGTGGATGATGATGCTCGCCTACTTCATCGTGTGCCCGTGGGAGGCGGTTGCCCTGGGGCGCATTGCCGGATACATCTTTCCCGCGCTGGATTCCGTGGAACTGTATCGCGTCGCCGGCTACCCGGTGTACCTGCCGCATTTGCTGGTTGGCCTGGGCCTGACTGGACTGCTGATTGTGATCAATTATCGCGGCATTCACCTCAGTGCGACCTTCCAGAATTGGACGTCGTTTGGAACCATAGCGCTGTTCGTGGTCTTCGTGATCGCTGGAGTCGCGCGCGGATCGACCGCGAATTTTCCGCCGCTCTTCACTCATTCTCCGTTCGTCTCCATTCTGCTGGTGATCCAGATTGTTCCGTATTTCATGACCGGTTTTGAGTCGGTGACCAAGACGGTGGAGGAAGCCAGCCCGGAATTTCGCTCGCGCGGCTTCTTCATCGCGATCTGGATGGCGATCATCGTGGGCATCCTGTTCTACACGATTGTCATAGCCGCGGTTGGCTATGTGGCTCCCTGGAAGGCGCTGACGGGCGCGAAATTCATGACCGCGGTAGCGTTTCAGCACGCGGTTGGATCCCGCTGGATCGTCAGCGTCATTCTGGCCTCTGCCCTGCTTTCTCTCTTCAAGGTATTCAACGGAAACTTCGTCGCCGCCAGCCACCTTCTGTTTGCCATGGGTCGTCGCGGCATGGTGGATTCGCGCCTGGCGAAAGTGCATCCCGTGAACCACACGCCGTCGCGGGCCGTGGTCTGCACAGGATTAGGAACTGCGGCCTTCATGTTTCTCGGCTCGGCGATTCTGGTGCCGATCTCTGAAGTCGGGTCGGTGGCTTCCGCCACAGGTTGGCTCGCCGCATGCGCGGCTTATCTGGGGTTACATCCGCCGGCTCGCGAACGCGCGATCGCTGCAGTTGGAGCCGTGGTCGGACTTCTGATGATCCTGATGAAACTCGTGCCCGTCGTTCCCGGCCATTTCTCGCGCTACGAATGGATCGCGCTGGCGCTTTGGATTGCCGCCGGAGGGCTGCTGGCGCTGAGGAGTGGTCCGCAGCGGACGGGGTGAGCGCTATGGTCATTTTTCTTCTCCCCTTCCGGCGCGCGGGACTGCTACCCTGATGCCCGACGGGGCTTGCCCCGTCTCCAGTCGGCCATGATTGATACTCCCGATTCCACACCCCCGGGTCTCCCCTTCAGGATGGTGCAAGCGTGAACTCTCTCCGAAGCTGGCTCCCAGTTTTTCTAGTCGTTCTTTTCTCCCTGCTCGGTTTCGCTCAACAACCCCAATCGTTCGATCTCGTCATCACCCACGGGCACATCATCGACGGCACCGGGTCGCCGTGGTATTCGGGCGACGTCGGCATTCGCGATGGCAAAATCGCCGCCATCGGCGACCTCGCCAATGCGGAACGCAAACGCACGATTGATGCGGGCGGGCGGGTGGTCGCGCCGGGCTTCATTGACATGCTTGGCCAGTCGGAACTCACCATCCTGGTCGACCCGCGGCTGCCCTCGAAGATCTACCAGGGCATCACGACTGAAATCACCGGCGAAGGCGGTTCGGCCGCGCCGCTCAACGACGCGATCATCAAGGCCGATGAACTGAGCTTTGCGCACCTGAAGATCACGGCGGACTGGCGCAGCTTCCGCCAGTACTTCGACCGGCTTGAGAAGCAGGGAATGGGGATCAATCTCGCCAGCTATGTCGGCGCGACCCAGGTGCGGCGCATGGTGCTGGGCGATGACGATGTTCAGCCAACGCCGGTGCAGCTTGACCAGATGAAAGCGCTGGTCCGCGATGCCATGCGAGAAGGCGCGGTTGGCGTCTCCACCTCGCTGGAATATCCGCCCGCGCCGTACGCGAAGACCGACGAGTTGATTGCGCTGGCCAGCGAGGCCGCAAAATTTGGAGGCATCTACGCGACCCACATGCGCAGCGAGGGCGATGGGATTTCAGAGTCGATTGATGAGACGGTGCGCATTGGCCGCGAAGCGCATATTCCGGTCGAGATCTGGCACTTCAAGGTGGCGGGCAAGGCCAACTGGGGACGCATGCCGGAGATGATTGCCAAGGTGAATGCCGCGCGCGCGGCTGGCGTCGACATCAGCGCGGATACCTATGCGTACACCGCGTGGTCGAATGGGCTCTCGGCGTTTATTCCTCCGTGGGCGCATGATGGCGGCGATGCGAAGCTGCTCGAGCGGTTGAAGGATCCGGCTACGCGCGCCCGCATCCGCAAGGATCTTCTGACGCCTTCGAAAGCCTGGGACAACGAGTGGAATGAAATCTCCGGACCCAAGGATGTGCAGATCTGCGCCGTGCAGAATCCGAAGTTGCTTCCCCTGCAAGGCACGACGCTGGCCGACGTAGCGAAACAGTGGAACAAAGACCCGATGGATACGCTGTTCGATCTGCTGATTGAGGACAAAGCGTTCACCGAAGTCGCTGTCTTCGGTATGTCGCAGCCCGATGTAACTCTGGCCCTGCAACAGCCCTGGGTTTCGGTGGATAACGACTCTTCGGGGACCTCTCCGGAAGGGCTGCTGGGGCAGGATCATCCGCATCCGCGGGCTTACGCAACCTTCCCGCGCATCCTGCGGAAGTACGTGCGTGAGGAACATAAGCTCACGCTGGAAGATGCGATCCGCAAGTTCTCGGCGCTGCCCGCGCAGCGCATGCGGCTGACCGATCGCGGGGTTTTGAAAGCAGGCATGTGGGCGGACGTTGTCGTTTTCGATCCGGCCACGATCCGCGACCGCGCGACCTTCGAGAATCCCAATCAGCTCTCGGAGGGAATGGAGTATGTACTGGTGAACGGAAAGCTGGTCATCGACGGCGGGAAGATGACTGGCGCGTTACCGGGGAAGGTGTTGCGCGGCGAGGGATACGTTCCTTGATCAACCACCAATTACACAGAGGATTCAGAGAGTCTCCGTGTAATTTCGTATCCCTGCGGTAGCCGGTTCTTCAGATTTCGGGATAGAAATCGAAGAAGGCTTCCAGGCTGGTCTTGAGCTGTTTTTCGATTTCTTCTTTGCTGCCTTCCAGGATGTGCATGGTGACGTGCGCGTCGCGGCCGTTCTTCAGCTTTACCGCGGCATCGCCGACTTCGGCGACCTCGTCGGAGGGGAGCAGGCGCATTCCGTAAACCAGGGTCAGGTTTGCCATGGAGCTATTCTAGTGCCGCGGGGGAAGGTACGGCAGGCGGCATTTCTTGGGTCTGCGCGTAAGTCTCGTTTAGAATGGCCTTCGTGTTCCCCAAATATCTTGTCTTCCTGAGCGTGCTCGCGGTGGGCGGCGTCGCAGGGGCCCAGCAGCCGCAGGTCAAGGTCAATGTGTTGAACGTTTGTACGCCGTCTGCCGACGAGCAGAAGGAGATTGCGGCGGCACTCTCGCACGTACCGAAGCAGCCGCAGTTCAGCACCGACTTTGAGATTGCCCGCGGACGCTCCAGCCTCACCGACACCCCCGGTTTTCTGCAGGCCGGTCCGAGCGCGCAGCTGTCCGGCGAGCCTTCGGTGGCCGACTTTGTGCGCATGCGGCGCGAGCTGACCGAGAAAGCAATGTTCTCGACGGTGCAGTATTCGTTCAGCAACGACGGCAAGACCATGGTCGAGACGCTGGTGCTGCACGTGCGCGATCCGAAGGACCTGGTGCAACTCTCGATCGAAGACAGCGCGTCGTCGGTGACGACTGCGGCCAGCATGCTGGCGGCGTCGACTCCCGCCAGCCGGATCAAGCTGGAGCGGTTCGGCAAATCGTCGGTGGTGCTGGCGCGGTGTGCGGGTGCGGAAGGCGGGCCTCCGCCGGATCAGAGCGCGTATGAGCCGCTGTTCTCGAGCGCTTCGTCGATTCTCGGCAATTACCGGGCATTGCTGGGCGTGCGGAAGATGGTTCCGGAGGAACTGCAGCGCGTGGCCGCGGTTGCCGGCGCGCCCGCGAAGAAGACTGCGCACCGGAACGGGGCGAAGGCCACGCCTGCTACCAAGCCGGAAAGCAAATGAACGTATCGTCGGCCGACGGCGCGCGAAGGCGATCGAGCAGCGGTTGGAGCGCGTGCTGCGACCAAATCCTACATTCGCAATCTAACGAACAGACACTTTTATGGACATTCGCAACGTTGTAATTCTCGGTTCCGGATGCTCGGGGCTGACTGCCGCGATTTACGCGGCCCGCGCGGGCCTGAAACCGCTGGTGATCGAAGGTCACGAACCGGGCGGACAGCTTTCCATCACGACGCTGGTGGAGAACTTTCCGGGGTTTCCCGAAGGGATCCAGGGTCCGGAACTGATCGAGAACATGCGCAAGCAGGCGCAGCGTTTTGGCGCAGAGTATCAACTGGGGCACGTCACCAGCGTAGACCTGAGCAACCGGCCATTCGTGATCCACGTGGGCAAACACCAGATTCACACCCAGACGCTGATCATTGCGAGCGGCGCTTCGGCGCGGTGGCTGGGGCTCCCGCATGAGCAACAGCTGATCGGGCACGGCGTTTCGTCGTGCGCAACCTGCGACGGATTCTTCTTCACCGGCAAGAATGTGGTAGTGGTCGGCGGCGGCGACACCGCGATGGAAGAAGCGCTGTTCCTGACGCGCTTCGCCACAAAGGTTACGATCATTCACCGGCGCGATACGTTCCGCGCGTCGAAGATCATGCTGGAGCGGGCGCAGAAGCACGAGAAGATCGCGTTCATCACGGATACGGTGGTGGATGATGTGTACGACGTGCACTCGAAGGAAGTAACCGGCGTGAAACTGCGCAATGTGAAGACGGGGGCGACCAGCGACTATCCGACGAGCGCGTTGTTCCTGGGGATCGGCCATGAACCGAATGCCAAGATGTTCGGCGACCAGCTTGATCGCGACGGCGACGGATATCTGAAGACGACCAACTTTGTGTTCACCAAAGTTGCGGGCGTGTTTGCCTGCGGCGATGTGGTGGACCGCCGGTATCGGCAGGCGATCACGGCTTCGGGAACCGGATGCATGGCGGCGATGGAGGCGGAGAAGTTTCTGGAAGCGCAGGGGCACTGAGGTTGGATGGGAGCGGTCCCCGGTGGCGGGCGGGGACGCCCGCCGCTCCAGCGGTTCTAGACGGGGCAAGCCCCGTCTCTACGGGGCGGGATGGGGTCAGCGTAGGCCCATCAGTCCTTGCACGGACTGGATGAGCTTGGCTGGGTCGTAGCCAATGCCGTCTTTGAAGACGGTTTCTACTTTCTCGACATCTTCGATCTTGGTTGCGGGATTGCCGTTGAGGACGACGAGGTCGGCGGCTTTGCCCTGGGCGATGGTGCCGATGGTCGAGTCTTCTCCGAGAAATTTTGCGCCGTTCAGAGTCGCGATCTGAATGGCTGCTGCCGGAGTAAAGCCGGCTTCGACCAGCAGTTCGATTTCGCGCTGGTCGCCGAAGCCTGCGACGACGCCGCCATAGCCGGTGGGATCGCAGCCGGCCAGGAGCAGGCCTCCGGCTTTCGCGAAGGCAAGCTCGAATTGCATTTCGATTTTCAGCAGTTGGGCGTCGACTTCGGACTTCCCATCGGCGTTTTCGGCAATGCGGGAGCGAACGCGATAGAAGGCTTCGCGCGCGGCTGGGGTCAGCGTGTCGAGGGCGGCGGCATCGCGGGCGAGCGGCGGGCGGTTGGGGCCGAAGGTTTCAAAGACGGCGAGAGTGGAAGTGATGGCGACATGGTGAGCCACCAGATCACGGATCAAGTCCTGAACCTGCGGGCTGTCGACCTTGACGTTTTTTACCAGGTCTTCTTCGGCGTCGGAGTAATTGGGACATACGCCCGGCTTTTTGCCGGGGAAAAACTCGGTATCGACGGTGAGGCCATGCTCGAGGTCGTCGATGCCGAGGGCAGCGGCTTCTTTGAAGCCGACGGCGCAGAGGTGGCCGGTGATCTTCAGGGCCTTGGCATGGGCGTGCTCGATGGCGACCTTGAGTTCATCGGGGGTGATGTCCATGTAGGCCTTGAAGGAAGTGACGCCTTCGGCCGTCCAATAGTCGACGGTGCGGCCGGCTTCCTCGGGACCGGAGAGGGTGTGCAGTTGTGGCGCCAGATCGCCGAGGCCGCCAAGGTAGGGACCGGTGATGTGGAGTTTCGGGCCGGGGGCCTTGCCGGCGTCGATGCGCTGTTTCACGGCGAGGTCGGTGTAGGGCTCGACACTGCCAGTGGTGCGGGCGCTGGTGACTCCGCCAGCGAGGTAGAGGCGCGGGGCGCTGTCGGCCATCTCGCCGTAGAGTTGAATTCCGTCTTTCGGGCGATTCGGCGTGGGATAAAAAAGGTGCTCGTGCATGCCGACAAGGCCGGGGATGACGGTCTTGCCGGTGAGGTCGAGGACCTTGGCGTTTTGCGGGTAGGCGTTGCGCAGGCGAGCGCTCTGGACGCGGGTGATCTTGCCGCCTTCAATGTCGATGCGCATGTCCTCTTGCGGCGCGGCGCCGGTGCCGTCGACGATGCGCACATGGTCGAGCACGAGGACGGGAGCGGTTTCCTTCAAGTAGGGAGCCAGAGGATTGGGAGCGGGTTGGGCGGCGAGGGCTCCGGCGAGGAGTGTGACGACAATTGGAAGAATGCCAAAACGCAGGTGCAGGCGCATGTGGAATGAACCTCGAGCGGACAGTCAGGATTCTGGGTTACGGATTCCCCAAATTGAGCGGTACGAGCCTAACACGTCAGGCAAGCCGGCCTGCAGGTCCAACGGAGGTGTCGTTTTCTTCTGCTGTCTATTTGTGGCTGAGCCGGATGGAGGCCGGTAGCGTACGCAGTTGGCGGGCGCGACGCCCGCCGCTCCATCGCGAGGGGCGGGGTCGATGCGGAGGCTGGAGGCAGCGCCTGAAGGCGCGTTCCGTTCACGAGTTTTGTGGCACACATAAATGCGTGCCCTGATACGGGATTGGGGTTCGGTTGGGGTTCTCATTTTGTGGCTGAACTAACGACTGAGGCGGGGAACGACGCGGCTGCCGCGCGCCAAGTACAATAGCGGCAGCCATGTCCAACCTTTCGACACTCATTCCTAAATCCGCCGTGCTGGCCTGCTTTCTCGCCGGCAGCATGCTTGTTGGTCTCGCGCAGACCCAAACGCCCCAATCACCCGCCAAACCGGCCGCGAAGAAGCCGACTACGGCCACTGCTTCCAAGACTCCGGCCGCCAAGGAACCCGCGCCGCTGACCACCCCAAAAGACAAATTGAGTTACGCCATCGGTACCGATGTCGGCCGGAAACTGAAGAGCCAATCGATCGAGGTGGATCCGGCGATCGTGGAGCGGGCACTGAAAGACGCGCTCAGCGATACCAAGCCAGCGATGACCGACGATGAGATGCGCGCCACCCTGATGGATTTGCAGAAACAATTGCGCGAAAAGCAGATGGCGGCTGCCAAGGAACTCGGCGACAAGAACAAGAAAGAGGGCGAGGAGTTTCTGGCGGCCAACAAGGGCAAAGAAGGCGTGGTTACATTGCCCAGCGGATTGCAGTACAAGGTGCTCAAGGCGGGAGATGGCCAGAAGCCCAAGCCGAGCGACACGGTAGAGTGCAACTACCGCGGGACGCTCATCGACGGTACCGAATTCGACAGCTCGTATAAGAGAGGGCAGGCGGCCACCTTTCCCGTGAGCGGCGTGATCAAGGGGTGGACGGAAGCGCTGCAGTTGATGCCGGTCGGATCGAAGTGGCAGCTGTTCATCCCCTCAGATCTGGCTTACGGGGAGCGCGGAGCGGGCGCGGGTATCGGACCGAATTCCACGTTGATCTTCGAGGTAGAGCTGCTGTCGATCCAGGGGGACAAGAAAGTGCCGGACGAGTTGAGTCCTCCGGATACGCAGAAATCACCGAACGCGGAGAAACCGCAGCGGTAGAGGGCACCCGTCTCTGCGCTGTGGTTGCCAACCAGGGGACGGGGCGGAGACGTGTCGTCCCCTGAAGGGGACTCGCGATGTTGTGGAGGCGGATTCCCCGCGCTGAAGCGCGGGGCTAGCCTCTGGGGTCGCTGCGCGACTGCGAGCTGATTGTTTTGTGGGCTGCACGGGGGCGTTGGGGGGCTTCTGTCGAGCTGGCGCTCGACTGGGCAGGCGAGGGCGCCTGCCCCTACACGAGCTTGGGCAGGCGGGGGCGCCTGCCTCTACACGAGCGTTTTCTGATCCAGTGCAATTCGTGGCTTGTTTTGAATCTCACTTGGGGGGATGGGCGTCGAAACTCGTGTAGCGGTCAACGGGTCACAATGCGGAACGAGCGTAATCGACACCGAGATCCGGGATGCGCGGGAAGAAATACGGAAAGCAAGAAAGGGTGAGTTATGGCAAAGCTTTGTAAGCATCTGAAGGAAACTCACGAGGTGACGCCCGGCGGCACGGGCTGCAAGGAGTGCCTGGAGATGGGCGATCGCTGGGTGCATCTGCGCTTGTGCCTGGAATGCGGGCATGTAGGGTGTTGCGATTCGTCGAAGAACAAGCACGCGACCAAGCACTTTCATGCGACCCAGCATCCGGTGGTGCGGTCGTTCGAGCCGGGGGAGAACTGGCGCTGGTGCTACGCGGACGAGATCTACGCGGACTAGGCGTCCGGAGGAAAGGGTGAATATGGAGACGGCGGTCAAGGATCGCCCGGTGCTGGAGCACTTGCGGGCGGTGGTACGCGGAGAGCGGCCTCTGGCGCGGGTAGCGGAGCTGGTGGGGTTTCAGCTTACTGAAGTGGAAGACGGGCGCGCGTTGGTTCAATTGCAGGCAGGCCCGCAGCATGCCAACCCGATGGGCACGCTGCATGGCGGGATTCTGTGCGACATCGCCGACGCGGCAATGGGATTGGCCTTTGCCAGCGGCCTTGGGGAAGGGGAGACCTTCACGACCCTCGAGTTGAAGATCAACTACCTCAAGCCGATCTGGACGGCGAAGCTGCGGGCTGAGGGGCGGGTACTGAAGCGCGGCCGGACGGTCGGTCTGGTGGAGTGTAATGTGTTCGACGAAAAGAACAGCCTGGTGGCCCGGGCGTCGAGTACCTGCATGACGTTGCGGGGCAAGGAGGCGGTGGGCCGCTAGTGGTGACGCGGGTCACACCCGACTCCTACAGAGGTTGTGATACAACTTTGTGTGAGCCTTACGATTTTCTTTGACTGCTTGAGCTTGTTAACGTCCAACCGGAACGTCGATTCAGCCCTTCATCGGGTTGAAAGCAGACTTTCTTCCAATCTCAGCGGTACGGATGACCTGCCGTGCTGAGAACCCTCTTCATCTCTCTATCGGAAAGCCGCTCGTTGCGGGCGGCGGCGGAGAAGTCGGCGATCGGGCGGCGGGTTTCGAATCGCTTTGTGGCGGGAACGCAGGTGGAAGATGCGCTGCGCGTAGCGAAGGAACTCAATGCGCGCGGAGTCACAGTCAGCGTCGACAACCTGGGGGAGAACGTAACCAACGCCGAGGAGGCGCGGGAGAGTGCCAAGCTGTATCACGCAATGCTGGACCAGATCGGGGTGCGCAAGCTGGAGGCAAACATCAGCCTGAAGCTGACGCACATGGGGCTGGATGTGGACGAGAAGCTGGCGCGGGAACTAGTGAGTGGCTTGGTGCAGAAAGCGGTATGCATGAATCCGCCGAATTTTGTGCGCGTGGATATGGAGGGCTCGCCGTATACGCAGCGCACGCTCGACTTCGTGCAGGAACTGCATCGCATGCCGGGGCAGGCCGGGCGGGTGGGCACGGTGATCCAGTCGTACATGCTGCGGTCGGAGAAGGATGTGGAAGATCTGCTGGCCGCGGGGATTCGCATCCGGCTGTGTAAGGGCGCCTACAAGGAGCCGCCCGAGATTGCCTTCCAGAAAAAATCCGAGGTGGACGGGAATTACATCAAGCTCATGAAGATCCTCATGAAGAGCGGGATCTATCATGGGTTGGCCACGCACGACGAAGATATTATTCGCGAGGCGAAGGCGTTTGCGATCCGCGAGAAGATTCCGCGCGATGGGTTCGAATTCCAGATGCTGCACGGGATCCGGCGCGATTTACAGCAGAGCCTGGTGCGCGACGGCTGGAAGATGCGGGTCTATGTGCCGTTCGGGAGCGAATGGTATCCGTACTTCATGCGGCGGCTGGCGGAGCGGCCGGCGAACGTGTTGTTTATTGCGAAGAATATGTTGAGGGCGTGAAGGCAGCTCCTAGCTCTCAGCTCTTAGCGGTTAGCTCGAGAAGTCACTTCTCCAGATCTTTTCTCTCCTTCATGAGTTTTGGAGTCTTTTTCATTCTCAGCAGTGGTGCCCCGGGAATACAGAGGGTAAGACTTGGTTGAGCCATGAGGTTTCAGCGGCATGTGCGCTGGAAAAGCTTGAACCGCAGAGATCGCAAAGGATACGCGGAGGGACGCCAAGATGCGCTAGCCGCGCTTCGCTGGCGCTGAGAGCTAACGGCTGACAGCTGACAGCTGCGTTACTGCTGCGGCTGGGCGACGGGCGGGCTGGGCACTGGGGCGAGCGGGAGCTTGGTGATGGTGTGGAGCATGCTGCGCTCCTGGGGAGAGAACATGCCCTGGAAGCGCGGGGAGTCGATGACCTGCTCGCGCTGCTCGGGGGGCATCTGGCGCAGGCCGCGGATGGCGGTCTGCATCATCTCGCGGCGCTCGGGCGGGAGTTGACGGAACTGCGAGGAGAACTGGGTCGCTTCGTGCTTCTGCTGCGGGGTCAGGTGCTCCCAGGTCTCCATGCGATTCAGCACGCGCTGCTGCTGCTGGGGCGGGAGACTGTTGAAGCGCTGCAGGCGGTTCTGCAACTGCTGTTGCTGCTGCGGGGAAAGCTTGCGGTACGAGGGATCGTTGCGCAGCGCTTTTTCCTGTTCGTTCAACGGCATGTCGCGGTGCTCGCGAAGCCAAGTGCCAGCGTGGCCGGCTTGCGGAGGCCGAGGGACTTCCCGCCCTCCGGGCGGAGCCTCCGCGTGGGAATTGGGGTAGTGCTCGGGCGGCCGGGGCACATTGGAGTAGCCCGGTTGATTGTGAGGCGGCTCTGCGCCGCGGGTGTATTGGCGCTCGGGAGGCTGCGAACGGGATTGGCCGGCGGGCTCGCGATACTGTGGGGGACGGGACATTTCGCGCGGCGGAGAATTGTGGGGAGAAGAATTGTGGGGAGGAGACGCGTGCTGCGGGGCCGGGGCGTGCTGCTGCGACTGATTATGGTGTTGGGCAAAGCCGAGCAGCGGCGAAGCCAGAATCAGGCTGGCCGCAATGCACATGCTTGCGAGTTTGAGCGTTCCATCCATTCCGTTCTCGAATCCCGGTCTTCAGCGTCTCAGGCCCTCAATGCCTGGTCGAGCTATCCGGCTGGCAGGTCCGGATGACGAGCAGGAGCATGGCTCACCGGATCAATCCTGTTCACCGGCGGGCGGCTCGGTTGGTTTGCAGCATGGCTGAGCCAAGCAGCGCGCGCGGTCCTCACGACCACTACGGATTCGCTTCCACGTTCTGCTGGACCTGCAAATCGTCCAGCACATCAAAATCGGCGTAGACGTCGTGATTCTTGTCCAGTTGCTGCAGATCGCCAACCGCCGTGCCCGGGGGCGCGGTGACGATGGCGCTCGGTGGCGTCGAGGACTTGCTGCTGAAGAAGGTGATGCCGCCGGCGACGACCATCATCAAGGCGAAGGAGATGGCGAGGACAGGAGCACGCAGCCAGTGCCGCCACGCGGCACGCGGCTGAGCGGCCTCTTCCCGCAGACGAGCCTGCAGCCGCGTATCGAAGTACGGCGAAGGCTCGGGCGCCTGCCACTCATCGAGCAGGGCCATGGTCTGGCGCATGTCCTCCAGCTTGCTCGCACAAGCCGGGCAACTGCGCATATGTTCGGTCATCGCCGGACTCGCCTCGCCAACACCCGCAGCGACGTCCAGCATCATTTCCCGGATTTCTTCGCACTTCATAACCCACTTCCTCTTACACAAAGTCTTTCAGTTGTTCGCGCAGTGTTTCATAGGCGCGAAACAGGAGCGACTTGGTGGCTGACTCACTGAGCTTCAGCACCTCGGCGATCTGCTTGTAATCAAACTGCTGGTACTTGTGCATGATCACCGCCAGGCGCTGCCGCTCCGGCAGAGCCTGAACTTTCTGGCGGATGGCCTCCATGCGTTCGCGGCGAACGATGGCCTGTTCGGCGGTCAGGGAGCTGTCGGCCACATCCATGGTGGTCCCGCTTTCCTCGTCCGGTTCGTCCAGGCTCACCATCGCCTCGGGCCGTTCGTGCCGGGTATCGCGGGCATGATTGACGGCCAGGTTGGTGGCAATCCGATAGAGCCACGTGGTGAACTTCGCGCTGGGCTCGTAGCCCTCGCGCGAACGGTACACGCGTAAAAACACCTCCTGGGCAAGATCTTCAGCCGCGGCCGAATTATGCGACATTCTGTACATAAAATTGATCATGGGCCGGCGGTATTTCTGAACCAAATAGGTAAAGGCAGTATCATCGCCGGCCTTCACCCGCAGCATGACATCGGCATCGGTCAGGGTGTCGACAGCGGCATCCAGACCCGCGGACGATCCCGCCCCGGGGCGAACAGAACCCATGGTCAGGTATCCGCGGTCGAGTGCAATGCTGCTCACACCGGTATGAACCCGAATGGGGGAGGAAAGTTGCAGTCCGTTTTCGTCACGAGGGTACCCAGAAGTGCCATCGGATGAATGGTTTAGAGGGCGGCGAATTGGATCCGGTGGCAGCGGCATGAATGCCGGCGAGCAAAGTGGATCAGCCCAAGTTTCGGACCACTCCGTGTGGCGGCCGAGCCCGCGTAAAGCTGAGGCTATCACGAGGGCGGTCCACTGAAAAATCAGTGGTTTGCTACAATAGACGCCACCGCAAGGAAATGGGCGCTTAACTCAGCGGTAGAGTGCCATCTTCACACGGTGGAAGTCATAGGTTCGAATCCTATAGCGCCCACCAAGACCCAGTAAGTAGTCCCCAGTAAGACGATTAGGTAAGTTTTCCTAATCTGAAATTCTGCAGTTTCTGTAAATCCCAAGGTAGTAAGAACGGGCTTTGGCCTATACAATGGCCGTGTAGTCAAAACTCTCAGGGGGAAACCCATGGCAAATCTTACCGGCACGCTGACTCAACTGCGTGACGAACGAAAGAGAGCTCAGATGCAAGTGCAGAAACTGAGCGAAGCAATTTCGGTGATCGAGCGCCTGCTCGGGCGGAAGGGTGGCCGTGCGAGTGGAGGTGGAACGGGTGTGAAGCGGATTCTATCTCCGGCCGCGAAGCGGCGGATTTCCCAGGCGCAGAAAGCACGCTGGGCGAAGTTCCGCGCACAGAAGCGGGCGGCAGCTGCCTGAACATGGTATGCAGGGAGGCCGTCGTCAACGGAATTGTTGACGACCACAGTTTCAAATGAGCGACGGCCTGCCGTCCTCTGGGAGCTGCCAGGCACCAGGGTTCCGTCTGAGAGTTGGCGCGAGCCAGAAGTAAGTCGGGAGCGGGGAAACTACTGAATGTCGGACCTCCCGCCACGGGAGGGATCGGGCTCGAGCGCCACGTCGATATCCAAAAAAGGCAGGGGTGTGAGCTGGCTAGGCGGCGGGTAACAATTCCCGTCAGCGGAGTAAGTGCGCCCGCAGCCCTGGGCAATGCCCAAACGCCGGGGGGATTGGGCGTATTGCCAGATCTCAGCAAAGGGAACGCCGCTTTGGGATGGCGCAGGAGGGTGTCGCGGGAACGCGCATCCCGGGGATGGGGGGCAGGCATCGTTGGCCACCCAGAATACGATGTTGCGGCGGCCAGCATTTTTGTAAAGGTCCTGCGCGGTCACCAGGCCCGCGTCTTCGCCCTCCGCTACAGGAATGCCGGAGCAGTATGCGCCGGCGCGAAATCCTGAAGCGTTTACTGTATCTGCCCAGGCATAGACGTAGTTCTTTTGCTCGGCGAGCATGCGACCGCCTTCCTCGATATCCAAGAAGATCACGGTGCCGGCGGTGAAACCCTCGCGGCGCGCGGACTCCACCGCGGCGGCCCCGTCGGAGCGGCCGAGGACAGACGCGTCGGGCACGCGCTTGAGCTGCGCATCGAGCCGGCCATTGAAAAGGACCAGGAATCCGAAGCCGTGAGACAGCAGCGGGCCGCGCTTTCCAGACCATGTGTTCTGGTTCGTCCCCGGAGGATTGTTCAGCCAGAATCCGGCGTAGGAGAAGGTTGAGCGCAAGGCTGCGAGGCTCGCATCCCCCGGATACTCATTGCGGTCGAATCCCAGGTAGGTGGTGCGCGCAGGATCCTGGCGTGTGGGGGCAGGTTTGGCAGTCTGCGCGGATTCGAAGGCTGGGCGGGCAGGCAATAAGACGGCCGCGCCGGTGATCGCGAGGATCAATGTAACAAAAGGATGCGCAGGTCGCGGCAAGGTCATGGCGGGAGCTTACCGCAAGCCGGAAGGGTTCGCGAGGATGGGCGACTCTTGCGATTCTTATCGAGCTTCCCAAAAGCTTAGGAGTGCATCCCGAAGCAGGGGACGCCCGGGCAGGGATCAAGATTTTTCCTGCGCCGCCGATAGGGAGAGTGTGAATCCTCCCACATCCGCGCAAAATGCCTGTGAGGTTGAGGGCGGGCAAAGCTTCCGCTTTGTGGCCCGGCAGCCCATTGTGAATCGCGACCAGCAAGTGTTCGGTTATGAACTGTTGTTTCGCGATGGCATAGAGAATTTCTTTCGGGCCAAGGACGCGGAGGCGGCGGCGCGCAGCACCCTGGACAGTTCGCTGTTGATGGGGCTGGATGTGCTGTGCGATGGACGCCGGGCGTTCATCAACTGCACGCGCGATCTGCTGCTGAAAGATTGCATCACGCTGCTGCCGTCGGGGCAGGCGGTCGCTGAAGTACTGGAAACCGTGGAGCCTGACGAGCTGGTGATCGCGGCGTGCGAGCGTTTGAAGGTGGCCGGCTACCTGATCGCGCTGGATGATTTTGTGGCGGATGATCCGCGGCAGGCGCTGGTGCCGCTGGCGGACATCCTGAAGGTGGACTTTGCCCGCACCACCCCAGAGCAGCGGGCGGCGCTGATGAAAACCCACGGACCCTGGCGTTGCCGGATGCTGGCGGAGAAAGTGGAGACCAAGGAAGAGTTTTTCGCGGCGCGCGATCTGGGGTTTGTGTACTTCCAGGGGTTCTACTTCCGGCATCCGGAGGTTCTGAAGGCGCGGGAGATTCCGGCGAATCGGGCAAACTATCTGCGGCTGCTGGAAGCGGTGTCGCGTCCGGAACTGGATCTGAAAGATCTGGAAGCGGTGATCAAGAGCGAAGCGTCGGTGCTGTATCGTCTGCTGCGCTACCTGAATTCGCCGATGTTCGCTTTCGCCACCGAAGTGCGTTCGGTACGGCATGCACTCGCGATTCTGGGGGAGCGCGAGGTGCGGCGCTGGATCCGGCTGGTGGCGCTGGTGTCGGCAGGGCTGCAGAAGTCCTCCGACCTGGTGCTGTGCGCGATGGTGCGGGCGCGATTCTGCGAACTACTGTCGCCCAAGGTGCGGCACGGGGAATCGGACCTGTTTCTGGTGGGCCTGCTTTCGCTGATGGATGCCATTCTGGAAGTGCCGATGGCGCAGGTGGTGGAGCAGGTGCCGTTGGATCAGGAGACAAAATCGGTATTGCTGAATGGGGAAGGAAAACTGCGGCCCATTTACCAGCTGACCCTGGCCCAGGAAGCGGGCAACTGGGAAGCGGCGCGGGAGTCGGCCGGGCAGCTGCGCATCAGCGAGAGCGAGGTGGCGGCGCTGTGGTGGGAGGCAATGCAATGGGCAAGGCGGGTCAGCGTGGAGTGCCGGGGGTAAGGGAGGAGAAAAAACTGAGCCGTCACGGATGGAATCTCCATCCAAAAAGCATCGAGGATGGGTGCAGGGGGTAACAGGTACGGCGCGAAAGGGAATGGCGCTCTTGATACCTCTGTGCAAAAATTCAACAAAAAATGGACTTGCGCTCCGAGACGAAGCGCAGGTAGCATTGAGATGTTCCCAGCGGCCACGCTTCCGTGCTGGCCCTCCGCGCCCAACAGATCCTTGGCGCTTAACGGATAAAGATCATTCACGATTGTCAGCCGCCGCATCGAAGTGTACGCGCCCGAGTGCGCAGCGCGAATTCGGTAAACCGGCCTAACGTGCGTGCAGCACAGGACAAACGCGAACAGTAGCCTTCAGCACAGTAAGTGGGGACCGCAACAACTGAGAAAACCTATGAATGCTGGACCCGGAAATCCCTCCGGAGGTGGAGGGAGAAACAGGCGACGGCGCGGACGCCGTCCACCCAATCACCGCAACGGCGGTGGCGGAGGCGGACAGAATCGCGACCGTCATAACCTTGGAGGCGTGTATACGGCTCCTATGGACCATAGTTATCGAGCAGTGCTGGGCAATGACAACGGCCAGAAGTCGGGCCGGATGGGGCGCCCGGGATTTGCTCCCAGCTACCAGGCGGTCGAACCCGAACCGCTGCCGGTGCGGGAGGACGCGACCCCGCGGATTTTTGCGTTCGTCGACGACCTGTTTTTCCTGGCCAAGATCCAGGAGACGGCCCGCAAGATGAACGTGAAGGTCGAGTTTGTGAAGACCGACAAGGACCTGCTCGACCGGATGAAGCAGAATGGCGACGAAAAGCCTTCCCTGATCATCTTCGACCTGAACAACGTGAATGCGAAGCCGCTGATACTGATCCCGAAGCTGAAGAGCAAGCTGAAAAAGGGGACGTCGATCATCGGGTTTCTGTCGCATGTGCAGGGAGAGCTGAAGCAGAAGGCGCACGAGGCAGGCTGTGACATGGTGCTGCCGCGGTCGGCGTTCTCGCAGAATCTGCCGCAACTGCTGCGTCGTCATGGCGGGGCGGAAGAAGACGAACTCAGCGTCCAGTAGACGCGGTCCCTTCAAGAGGGGAGCGAGCACTGGCCCCGGGCTAGCCGGGCGGCCAGTGCATGTCGCGTCCGCCGATTAAATGCAGATGCAGGTGAAAGACGGATTGGCCGGACTTGGGGCCGACGTTGAGTACGGTGCGATAGCCTTCTTCAATGCCGCGCTTGCGGGCAATCTCAGCCGCCGTCAAATGCAGCCGGCCGATTAACTCGGCATCCTGCCGCGTGGCCTCCTTCAGGCCGCGAAGATGTTTCTTCGGAATGATGAGCACGTGGGTGGGGGCCTGGGGATTGATGTCCTCGAAGGCATACGTGTGCTCATCCTCGAAAACTTTCTTGGCGGGAATTTCTCCTTTGAGAATGCGGCAGAACAGGCAATCAGTCATAGGGCAGCTCTCTTAAGGTGCGGGCCAGAGAGTCGGGGCCGGGGACAACGGTGTCGCTTGTTCCGGATGGCTTCGACCGCGATGCGATTGTACTCCGGCCGGCCGGGGCTTCGCCTAGTCCAGGCGAACGAGGAATACCGAGCCTTGCTGGGTTGAGGTGTCGTGGGCAACCTCTTCGGCGCGCTTGCGGTCATCGTCGAGCACGCGGACGCGCACCCACCAGACGCCGACCGGGCTGATAAAGGTCAGGACCTTCGCGGTGTGGTAACGACGCTCGAGGTGGGCGGCGAGATCCCGTGCCTCTTTCTGCTTCTCGAAGGAGCCAATCTGCACGGCCCAGCGGCCGCCGGTATCGAGCGGAGCGGGGGTCTCCATGACTTCCAGTTTGACTTCAGCAATACCGGCGCGCCAGACCTCGAGTTTCTTGGCGGCGGCAAGGGACAGGTCGATGATGCGGCCATCGATAAAGGGGCCGCGGTCGGTGATTCGGACCAGGGCGGAGTGGCCGCTCTTGAGGTTGGTGACGCGGACGATCGAGCCCAACGGGAGGGTGCGATGGGCCGCAGTCATCGCATTCATGTTGTAGACCTCGCCGTTGGAGCCAGCTCGATTGTGATAGGGGGCGCCGTACCAACTCGCCAAGCCGGTCTCGGTGAAGATGGGGCGGGCGTTGGGCGGAAGGGTGATGGTTTCCACTTCCTCCCCCGAAGACTTCGCGCCGGGAGCGGGCTTGCCGGTGGTGGACGGCGCTGCGGCAGGCGGCCCGGATGCAGGCTGGCTGATCGGGGGCGGAGGCGGCGGAGTGACGGTGGCTTGCTTGTGCCGTCCACATCCGGCAAGGAGGCAGATTCCCATCGCGAGGAACAGGAGAACGATGAGGGGTCGGGCGCTCAGGACTTTTTGGCCTGGTCCATGTAATCGGCCAGCTGCTGCATTTTTTCGGCGGCGACGCGCAGGGCCTTGGTCGAGTGCTGGCGGACGGCAGGCACGACTTCGTTGTTCAGGTAAGTGATCAGTTCGGCGCTGTCTTTCTCGATGCGCTCGGCCATATCGGCGACGGTCTTGTTGACGCGCGCGGATGCCTCTTCCACCTTGCGGTTGAAGTCGTTCATGGATCGCCTCAGACTGCGGCGTGAGTAAATTCACGCAAAATGTGCGGTCGCAGAGCGTCTTCATTATTGGCTCACGACGAAGCCGCGGTCAACCGGTTGGCATCCGAGCGGCCAATGGGGATGCGGCTGGGCTCGCCGGGGATGGGGGTAGGATAAAATCCCGGCATGGCGCGATGGTGCCTGGTGATCGGGTTGTGGCTGAGCATTCTGTGGCTGCCCGCATGCACGGTTTACGGGGAAAAGCCGGTGAGAGCTTTGGCCGACGCTACCGGCGGCGAAAGCCTGGAGCGGGCGTTGTGGCACGACATCAAGGACAAAGACTGGAAAGATGTGCGGACTCACATGACTTCCAACTTCGTCTTTGTGTCGCCCGAGGGCAGGCTCGACCGGGATGCAGCTTTGGCTCGGTTCCAGAAGATGGACGTGAACGAGTATTCGATCGGGGATTTGAAGACAGAGCTGAGCGGAAACGTGTTTGTGGCCACCTACACGATCACGCTGCGGGGAACCATCGGAGGGCAGCCCTTGCCAGCCGCGTCGCAACGACGCGTGAGTGTTTGGCATCAACAGAAGTCGGGTTGGATGCTGATCTCGCATGCGGTGATCGGGAACGAAGCCAGTGCTGGCGGCGCCCCGGGTACACCGGACGCGAAGTGACGCGGCAGTTGCTTGGATGCAAGGTTGAGCGGGAAGTGTTGCAGAGGGCACCGGCGGAAATCTATTGCACAGCGGCCTTTTTCGGATTGCCTGAACGCTTCTGATATGCCCAGCCAGCAGCTGAAATCTCTCGGGAAACGCCCGGTGTCCGACCCGGATGGGGCGGTCTTCGCGGACAAATTGCTGGGCTGGTACGACCGGAACAGGCGCGATCTTCCCTGGCGCGAGAATCGGGATCCGTATCGCGTGTGGCTATCGGAAATCATGCTGCAGCAGACGCGCGTGGCGGCAGTGCTGGAGCATTACCGGAAGTTCCTGAAGAAATTCCCGAACGTTAAGAAACTGGCAGCGGCGCGTGAGTCCTCAGTCTTGGCCGCGTGGAGCGGCCTGGGATACTACCGACGGGCGCGCATGCTGCATGCGGCGGCGAAACAAGTGGCTGGGAAGTTGGGGGGAGAATTTCCTGCAACCAGCCGGCAACTGCGGGATCTCCCTGGGATCGGGCGCTACACGGCGGCGGCGATCGCCAGCATTGCCTTCGGCGAGCCGGCGGCGGTGGTTGATGGAAATGTGGAGCGGGTGGTCTCGAGGGTGACCGGGAAGAGACTGGCGGGCGAGGCGGCCTGGCAGGAA
>Ga0126373_10000090_pt1 | contig 71560 bp, 64 predicted proteins | sample PanSoiMetPlot_11_FD_92545 | JGI IMG/M metagenome (GOLD analysis project Ga0126373, IMG submission 92545) | Tropical forest soil microbial communities from Panama - MetaG Plot_11 | ecosystem: Environmental > Terrestrial > Soil > Tropical forest > Bulk soil | place: Panama | collected 2016-02-17
ATGGCAACTGCAACCGTTGCAACTCGCCCACCTTTGCCTCCGTTCACACGCGAGAGTGCAATTCAGAAGGTGCGCCTCGCTGAAGACGGCTGGAATACTCGTGATCCAGGAAAAGTTGCCTTGGCCTACGCGATCAACTCTCGATGGCGAAATCGATCGGAGTTCGTTAGCGGGCGAAACGAAATCATCGCTTTTCTTTCTCGCAAGTGGGCAAGGGAATTGGACTATCGACTCATCAAGGAACTCTGGGCGTTTGCTGGAAACCGCATCGCGGTACGATTCGCTTATGAATGGCACGATGATTCGGGTCACTGGTATCGCTCATACGGCAATGAGAACTGGGAATTTGATGACGACGGGCTCATGGCAGTACGGCATGCGTCCATCAATGATCTTCCTATTTGGGAATCAGATCGAAAATTTCACTGGCAACTCGGACGCCGCCCGGAGGGCCACCCGGGATTGAGTGACTTGGGCTTCTAGCAACAACCAGCGAAAGGGGGGGCGGCTCATGGAACGGGATTTAACGGAACGGATTTCAGCTCGGATCATCGAGTCAAACTTGATCAGAAAGGTCGGCGCGTCGCTGGATAAGCTCATGTCGGGTACCTTGGGGGCGCCGGCGATGCGCCCGCTCAAGGTCTTTCTAAACGGAACATGGGTCGGCCATCCATTGCATCCGCTCTTAACCGATATACCCATCGGAGCGTGGACTTTGACGATCCTTCTTGATCTAGTCGGGCTCTTGTTCCGGTTTCCACAACTCGGTCTGGCCGCAAGCATAGCCGTCGGCGTTGGAGTAGCGGGGGCATTGGCCGCCGGCACTGCCGGCTTGGCCGACTGGATGGATGTCGATCCTCCCGAGAAAGCAGTCGGCGCCTTCCACGCGATGGTGAACGTAAGCGCCACTGTCCTTTTCCTGGTTTCATTTCTTATGCGCTGGCGCCGCCAGTGGGGAACTGGATGGAAAATGTTTGCTGTCGCTCTGGCGGGATACCTGCTGGCAATGATCGGCGGATACCTCGGAGGGGTAATGGTGTTTTACAAGGGGGTCATGATCAACCGCAATGCATACAGAAATGGTCCGGATAAATTCACGCCGGTCGTAGCAACGGGGGAGCTTGTAGAAGGTCAACTAAAGCGAGTCCTGGTCGAAGAACAACCGGTGCTGCTCCTAAAACTGGGCGGCACAGTTTATGCATTAGGTGACGTGCGCTCGCATTACGGTGCACCGCTCAACGAGGGCAAAATCGTGGAACGCACAATCGAGTGTCCATGGCATGCCTCGCGATTCGCTCTTGCGGATGGAAGGGTAGTTCAAGGTCCAGCCTGCGCTGGCCGGCCTGTTTACGATTGCAAGATTGTGAATGATGAGGTGCAAATCAAACTCCGACAATAACGAGCTTCCACGTCATACGAAATCCGGATATCACGATTCAGACAGAGCCCGGCAAGCAACCGAGATATACGCACAATAGTAAGTGGCAATTTCGCCGTGAGACGGAGCGTGAAGTTCGTTGGGTTCCGATCGGCCTGGCATGCCGCAACTACTCATCCGCATCTGATCTTGGCTCCTTTATCAGGAAAGCAAAGATGCAGGGTTCCCTTGCAATTACTTGTGTCGTTTCTAGCGCCTCTATCGGCGAAGAGTACTACCCGCCTCTTATACCAAAGTATCTGCGATACCATCGAGTAATTGTTTAGTCCTCACAAATCGCATCTAATTGGTGCGCGACCTTAAAGCGAAACATTTTGAGGAAGCAGTGAGGAGGACTCTCATGAAAAAAGCTTGGGTTTTATCGTTGGCTGTGGGATTCGCGGTGCTTCTGTGGGTGCTTGAAAATCAGAGGTACGTTGCAGCCCAGAGCGAAAATCAGAATGAATCTGCGGTGAATCGGGAATCCGCAGTAGATAGGACCATTGACAACCGGGCGCTCCACTCTCTCGCACGTGGAAGACGAATATTTCGCTTTGACACTTTTGGCGACGAGGCTTTCTGGGGCGACACGCTGAAACTTCATCAGGCGATTGAGGGCGCAAAGCTGGGCGGCGTAGGACCCGGAGTGAGTCCGGCGACAGCCCTGGCAGTCGGCCTAAAAGTGGATGTGGACGCGCTTCCCACAAACCTTACAAATCAGCTCAAGCAGGGACAGGTTAATCTAAACGATCCCGCAACAACACTTGCGCTGCTCAAACTAAACTCCGTCGTTGGAGTAACCGGCTTCTTCAATGATCAAGGAACTCTGCGAAGTGTCGGGATTCAGTGTGCTCTTTGCCATTCCACGGTGGACAACTCTCTGGCGCCAGGGATTGGGCACCGTTTGGATGCGTGGCCCAACCGAGATTTGAATGTCGGAGCAATCATCTCTTTGGCTCCAGACCTGACGCATTTTACAAATTTGCTGGGAGTGGACGCTAACACCGTGAGGACGGTGCTAGCGACTTGGGGTCCGGGTTGCTTTGATGCAGAATTCACTAAAGATGGAAAGGCTCTCCGCCCCGATGGGAAACGGGCCTGCACTCTGATTCCCCCAGCCTACGGTCTCGCTGGTGTGAACCTGCATACCTGGACCGGCTTTGGCTCTGTGCCCTACTGGAACGCATACGTCGGTGTGACCGAAATGGGTGGTTCCGGTACATTCTTTGATGCCAGACTCAGCGATCCGACACAGTATCCGCTCGCTGTAAAAGATGGCTCGTTCAACGTGCGAGACGTCCCAGACTTGGTCACGCCAAAACTCGCCGCTCTGCACTTTTATCAGTTGGCGATCCCCGCGCCGACGCCGCTAGCGGGAAGTTACGACCAAGCCGCCGCTATGCGTGGGAAGGCTTTGTTCGGAGGCAAAGGCAAATGCGCCAGTTGCCACGTGCCGCCACTTTACACTGAACCGGGGAATAACCTGCACGCTCCAAGTGAGATCGGCGTGGATTCTTTCCAAGCCGACAGATCACCCACGCACATGTATCGCACCGCTCCGCTTGCCGGTTTGTGGAGCCGACAGAGCCGTGGCTTCTACCATGATGGGCGCTTTCACACCCTAGACGAAGTTATTCAACACTACGACCAGCATTTCAATCTTCGGCTGACCGACCAGGAATCCAAGGATCTAGTGGAATTTCTAAAGTCTCTCTAGTGCCACATTGAGGAAGAAACGAGATAATCTATGTCGCACCACTACTCCGGTCCAAATTTTGGATTTCCCCATGGGGACGCCCGCCTGGATTTAACCGATCTGTACGCCTTTCCCAAGCCGGGGGATGCTGGCAAGTCTATCCTGATCATGAACGTACACCCTTCCGCCAGCGTTAACCCTCCTGGGCGCACGACAGCCGAACCCTTCTCGTCCAAAGCTCTCTACGAACTCAAGATTGACACGAATGGCGATGCCCTGGCTGATATCACATACCGAGTGAAGTTCTCGCCCTACAAGAACGGCGCACAGGATGCGACATTAGTTCGTGTTGTATGCGAACAGGGGGCCGAAACCGGCGACGACGGTCAAACTATCCTCGAAGGAGCGTCCGTCTCTACGGGGCCTCAGGTACTCGTAACAGACGCGGGCGACTACCGCTTCTTTGCGGGCTGGCGTAGCGATCCCTTCTTCTTCGACACGCAGGGAGCGTTGAACAACCTGCAGTTCACCGGTGACGATTTCTTTGCCGACAAAAACGTTTGCAGCATCACGCTGGAAGTACCCAACTCCGCACTGGGCCGCCAAAAACTGGGCCTGTGGGCTCGCACGTTGGACGTGATGGGCGGGAAATGGGTTCAGGCAGACCGCGGCGCGCGGCCGCAACAAGGCGTCTTCCTTACCGGCACAGAAAGCGCTGCCTACCTTGTCAGTGAACCGTCGGGTGATTCCCGTTTCGTTCCAGTGTTCGCGCACTCGCTGGAACATGCCGGTGGGTATACGCCGCAGGAAGCACAGCGGGTGGCAGAGACACTACTCCCGGACATCCTGACCTACGATCCCAACCGTCCCGCTTCCTTTCCGAACAATGGCCGAACGCTCACCGACGACGCCGTCGATGTCTTCCTTCCTATCCTCACAAATGGGAAGGTTAAGGGAGATAAAGTAGGGCCACACAGCGATCTGCTTGGCGAGTTCCCCTATCTAGGCCCTCCACACAATGACTGACGGTGAAGCGCACGTGTCTCGTCGATTTATCTGCTCAACGGTTCTTCCGGGCTGAAAGGAACCGCGCTGAGCGAGCAAGAAGCCCGAAGCTGGTACAGCAATTCTAATACGAGTCTCAAAATTGGAAAATCAATAGCCTTGATTACTGCTGATGATATTGGCCGGTTTATCCCCGAAACGTATTAGCGAAGGGAACGGCACATGAGGACAATGGGAATCGCGGCGGTGGCAGCGCTGTTGGTCTCAAACCCATGGACGCTGCAGGCGGTGGGCGGTGCGCAAACCGAGAACACGCCGGCCAATGAAACTCGGAAGGAGCAATCGAATATGACGGACGAAAAAGTAATCATGCTGATCGAAGCAAAGATTCAGCCACAGCATCGCGCGGAACTCATTGAGGCGCTGCACGAATACTTGCCGCTGGTTCGGGCAGAGCGGGGAGTGGAAGCTTTTTACGTCACCGCACGAAAGGACGACCCAAATACGTTTGTTTTTTACGAGATCTACAAGTCACAATCTGCACAGGATTTTCACCTGCAGCAGGAGTTCACGAAGAAATTCCTGGCGACGCTCAAGACCGCACAGGGAGCAGACCGCGTGCGGACAAATCTAGTCGAGCTGCCGCTAAAAGGAGAGCCCACTGCCACCTAGAGAGTTCTCAGAAGGATCAATGTTTGTCATCGGGTTTAGCCGCGCTCGAAGCGGCCTGTCGACTGGCAAGTGAAATTCAAGTAATCAAGCATCGTAAACATGAATAATGATGTAAGGGCGAACAGCGAGCGTTGGTCGCAAGAGAACGTGAAGAGACAAATTGTCCAGCGCCAACTCCGCGAACTCGTTAGGGAACGCTTACCCCTGTCTCGATCGCGTTTTGATTCTGATTCACATCTTCAGAACAACGCGAAATTGGGCTTTGCCGCTCATCATGCGTGCGTAAGCCTCGCCCGCCTTTTCGAGCGGGTAAGTCTCGATCATCGGTCGCACGCCCGTCAGTGCGGCGAAGTTCACAGTGTCCTCTTCGCCGGCTGGTGTTCCCGCAGCCGTGCCTTGAATACTCTTAGTTCCAACAATCAGCTGTAACGGTGTGACCTCAATGGGATCAAATGCAACGCCGATAACTATAAGCTTGCCGTTTGCTGCCAGACCGTCGATCAGTTCTGACATTGCCTTTGAGCTCGGCGCGGTGGCGAGAATGACCTGTGCGCCTCCCAGTTCTTGCAAAGCCGCTGCTGCGTTTGTGGATTTGGTATCGATGTACACGCTCGCTCCGAGTTTTCTTGCAATCATGTATTGCTGGTAACCGCCGTCGTAGCTGACGCCAGGAACTTTCATATTGCTGCAATTACGAAAATCTCCGCGACGGCACGAAAGACAGGTGCCGTCATGCCCGCCGTGCCAGCCGACGCCAACGCGCTGGTCCTTCTTCCACTCCGAAACGCCCCCGCCCACTGCGTCGATGATGCCCGCTACTTCATGTCCTGGAACTCGCGGATACTAAATTCCGGGCCAGGAGCCTTCTTTCGTGAACACGTCACTGTGGCAGACGCCACAGGCCTGAACCTTAATCCGCACCTGTCCTGCGCGTGGCTCGGGAATCTCGCGCTCGACGATCTCGAAATCTCCACCGGGTCTAGTGATCTGCGCTACCTTCATTGCGGCGACTGCTGGCGTTGGGGATACTCTGAGCGTTGCCATAAATCCTCCTCGGAACTTGCGTGTTAGGGTTGAACGGGTGTTAACGAGACCAATTATTAGTCCGCCCTTTATTGTCCCACCTCAATGATGACTTCCGGCGCGACCGGCGTGCCGAGCGAAAGGCTAGTGACGCCATACACAGCGCCGCAACGGCCTTGTCTTTTGCGAAATGTCCTGCAGCAAGTTGGAAGCGGCCTCAGCCAATCTGAGCTGATCACGAACATGATCAGACCAAAAGATCGAATGGGAAACAATTGCCCTTTGGTATCAGCAATACTTTGGTATAGATGAGTGGTCAGAGACCTACTCACTCCTGCACTGCGCAGCTAAAGGTGCGCGTTTTAGGTAGCATTGAGGCCGCAATGTATTGCTCTGAAGTCCGTTGGAGGGACCCAAAAGTAGCCCGCGACACGAATCGTGACAGGTGACCTTCGTGAGTGCGCCGTAGAAAATGGAATCGCCTTGCGGTTCCTGTTGACTAACTTGTATCTCCGTGGGCTATCGCGACAGTAGCGCCGCGGCGTGAGACGAATATGGAAGACGACCCTGGGAGCTAGGTTGCAAGAGCCCACGCCAGCGCGATCGTCGAATTGGAGCATCGCCATCTTGATCGCTATGGGGCGCGTCGCGATGAGATGCGTCGAATCTACGACACGGAAAGCGATTGGGGCCAGCTCTTGGAAGCTTTCGCCCGTGCAGCTGCGGTCTAGACACTGCATCGCAAGGGACGGGTTTTGAGCAGCTATCGCTTGTTACGACAACCGTGTGATGATGGGGGGAGATGGTTTACCGTCGTTAACCCTTGGCCGCGCCGGACAAAGTGGTTCGTGCCAGCGATTCCCGTGTCATTCATACAGGACCAGCAGTATTCTTTCTAGACGGATGCTTTACACTCTAAGAATCGGGTTAGGGAAGAAAACAATGCCGTACGATCCTGAACTTGCACAGCGGCTCCAGGGCGTTTTGAAGGGCCGACGGGGCTTTGAGCAGAAGAAGATGTTTGGTGGCATCGGCTGGATGCTGAACGGAAACATGTGCGTCGGCATTTATAGGGAGTGGCTGATCACGCGCGTCGGGGAATCCGCCGGTGCGAGCCTATTCAAAGAGAAACACGCAAAGCCGATGGACATCACCGGCAAGCCGATGAAGGGGTGGGCAATGATCGCCCCGGAGGGCGTAGCAAAAGATTCAGAGCTGAAGCGACACACGGAACTCGCCGTCGCTTTTGTCAAAACCTTGCCACCCAAGTAACCGCTTAAACCCAGCAGAGTATTTTATCGGGTTTAGAAATCAACTCCGAATAGCTGCGATGTGATTGTTCTCCGCTAGTACGATTTATTAGCAAACGAAAATGGCCAGATTTGTCCAAGGCCCGTCACTCACTTAACGAGAATAACAGTGAAGTATGCACGCGATAAATCGTGACTTTCTTCGATTCGATTCACATCGAGAGTGTTTCGTGCGCAATCGAACCATGAGTCTAATCTGGATTTCTCGCCAATCGATGTGTTCCATTTGAGCGGAAACCCTGATTAGAATTCATGTTCTAATGCAAATTCGATTGACGCCCACCGAGCAAGACTGGCGGAGCACTTGAGAGCGGTTACGTAGGACCTTGCAGAAAAACCCGATAAATCTGTGATAGCTGGCGAGCCGCCGCGCTCCAAACGGCAAGATTTGTGGGCGTATCTGCGAACGGGTCCGCTGTACACTATGTCCGCTATGACACGCTTTACCATCGTCATGTTCCTTATGTCCGCTGGAACACGCTTTACCATCGCAATCTTCCTTCATCTTGTGGGGATGGTCGGCCTGTTTATTGGCTACGGACTCGAATGGGTTGCCTCCTCTCTGCTGCGCCGCTCGACCAGCGCGGAGCAAGTCCGCGCCTGGCTTCGCATCTTCAGAATCTCGCTGCCCATTTCCGGGTCTGGCCTCTTGCTCCTGATCCTCAGTGGCGTTTATTTCGCTTCCATGACCGAAAGCATGAAAGAAGGCTGGATGCTCGCGTCGCTGCTGGCCATCGTGTTCGCCTTCGGGATCGGATTCGTGTTCATCTTGCTGCGCGTGCGCATGCTGCGTGCTGTGCTGCCTGAGGAGAATACCCCGCTTTCAGAAGCTGGGCGCGCGTCTGTCCAAGATCCCGCGATCCTCACATTGATCCGAGTGCGGTTTCTGCTCGCGCTCGGCGTCCTCTATGTAATGATTGCCAAGCCCGACCTCGCCACGTCGCTGTTCATCTTGCTCGGCGCCATCGCGGTGGGCCTGATCTCTGCCGCAACGGCTTGGACGACACGCCCTGCGACGCTTCCCTGACGCGCATTCGTCACACCGCTGTGGTTTCCTCAGAAGCGAGAACGGCGACTTCATTGCTCGTGAAAACTTCTGTAAACCGACTAGGATTCTATCGACAGTGTTCAGAGCTGCTTCATGCTCTGCGATCACTTCAGGCGAAGTTGAGCCATCTCTTCCTCGGTTGTAATCGAACGCTTCATAAGATTGTGGGCTTGCTCGTCGGTCAGTGGCAGATTGGCCGCAACTATCTTCTTCCTTTCGGAGCGAATGTCCTGCCGCATGAGTTGTAAGGTGTCGTCGGCCACCCTATCGGCGGACACTTGCGGCGCGCGGCCTCTTGGGCATAGGTAAGGCTGGTGAAGGTTGCCACCACGAACGAATAGCACAAAAGTGAAGCCATCCCACTTCAGCTCGAAGATCCAGTCAGCATGGCTGAACGCAGGGCAACGGTGTGGGAATCCTAGGGCCTTCGGAATGAGTGTAAATTTAGCCCAGAATTTCTGGGCTGAGTTCTTAAGTGAGTATCCGTTGGGGTGCCCGTTGGGTTTGTGGAGATCGCACAAGACCGGTCTACCACTGACAGGGGTTTGAGGAGATCCTCAGAACTACTGATCGACCCGTTCCCAAGTATCGTCGGGGTCATACTGAGTCATGTGAGCGGCGATTGTTTCGGTGTCGGGTCCGAGATCTCTCTGGTAGACGGTACCAGCATGATTTACCACAAAAGTCATAACTCCCGAATTTTTGTAGTCCGCGGGATAGGCAAGAAAGGCAAATCCGCGGACGAGTTCGCCTTTCACCAGGTAATCCTTTTTGCCGCCCTTCGCAAAGTGTCCTTGCTTCGTTAGGATGCGATAGTAATAGCCGTGAAAAGGAGTGGGTTGCCCTTTTTGTGCCGAGTAGCCTTCGGAAGATGCCTGGACGATGAGGGGGCCGATTGGACTGGGCGGCTCTCCATCGGATGACTTCCAGAAAAGGCCGTTCTGCCTCCCCTCATCGCTGATGAATCTCATCGCGTAGTGTTTTGAAGATTCATTGTTGCGCACCACGGAAACGTATTCGCGTTGTGCCTGCACCAGGGCCTGGCAGATTTCAATGGCGTCGTTCTCGTTGCGTCCCACTCGGCGATAGAGGATTTCCTGTTTGCCTGCAGCGACGTCGAAATACCACGCGCCGGAAGAGTTCTTAGCAATTGAGATGGGGAAAGGCCAGTTTTCTGCGCCAATGTAGAGAGTAGCGGTGCCATCCGGCTCAATGACAAGACGGTGCATTTGATCGTATCGGCGCAAGAAAGTTTGCACCATGTTCCTGTCCGCAACTTCATCACCACTGTGCAGCAGATCGCCGGCAGCCTTGCCGAAGATTCCGGACAAGGATGCCTCGTCGTTCGCTTTCACCGCGGTGTACAGCGCCGAGACGGCTTCGCCCGGAGCGGCAAAGGTTCTTTCATTCCCCGACTGTGCGTAGCAGAGCACATTCAGGAGCAACCAAAGAACCGTGACTGAGCGCTTGTCCACAAAGCGGCGGGTGGAAAGGAGGAAAGCTGAATACTTTGCGACATTTGGCATTAGTTTCAACGACTTCTCCAGATTTCGCAGCGTTAACAACAACGGGGCTATCGACGACGGCTACCTCCATCGCTGGGGGCGCGAGCCGTCCTGCCACTCGACGCAGAAGAATCGCGAGGGCCGTTCCGACTGAGGCTCTGTTGTCCACGCGCACTGTTGACCCGCTCATTTCCGCCCTGCCCATAGCCGCTGAAGGCATCCGAACGCGTGCCCCGTTCTTGTGCACCGTAGCCGCGTTGTTCCTGGTTGGGATTGGAGCGGTTCTGGTTCTGGGCCAGTTGCTCTCGATTCTGCGATTGCCCAAGCTGCTGGCGGTTCTGTGTCTGGCCTAACTGTTGCCGATTCGACGCCTGCACGGGTTGTTGGCGATCCTGTGAGCCCGATCGTTGCTCCCGTGATGACTCGTTGGCGTTCCTATATTGAGGTTGGTTGCGTTGTGAACCGAAATTGGGCGTAGTGAAATTTGAGTTGCGGGCAGTATCGTTAAAGTTGTTAGCACGGTAGTTGTCAGTGCCCCCGCGGTTGAGATTGTTGCGATTTACGTTGTTCGCATTGAGATTGTTCCGGTTTACGTTGTTGACGTCTCGGTTGTAATAGTTATTTCGGTTGACGAACGTATTCGATGTAGATACGTAGGTATTTCGGTTGTAAACCACAGTGGAGTTGTGCCATCCGCAACCCCACGAATTCCATCCCCAACCGCAGCAATTGTTGCTCATCGCCGCTCCTACTGCCATGCCTATGCCGAAAGAAATCAAACCGGCGGCTACGACTTCGCCTGTCGACGGTGGCGGTGGCGCGACGTATCCGGGATAGGCAGCCACGGGCGAACCGTATACAACCGTCGGATTGTACGAGGGCACATATACGACCTCCGGCTGGGCCGGTTGGATGACAATGGTTTGAGGCGGTGCCTGCACGATCGTCTGTGGCTGATCAGCGGACGATTGCGGTGGCGGAGTGGGAGCGGCGGCTTGCGTCGTCACTGCTTGCTGAGGAGTTGATTTCAGGTTTCCTGCCTGCGACGCACGCTGCCGCATTACCTGGATCGAGTTCATTACGTCTTGGGGAATGTTGAAATAGGCGTCGCCAAGAGCGGAAGTCCACGAAAGATTAGACGCCATTTGATTTAGTACATCCGGAAATTGCGTGAGGGCTTTGACGCTCACATCCCAGGGTTCCTGGTTTACCGCTTGCATCAAATCGGCACCCTTCAGAGTAGAGTTTTGTTTGAACCACGTGTCCGCATTTGCGATCTGGTCGGGATAGGTTGCTCCGGCGAGAACCTGCGCAACCAGATTGTCAGGGAACAGCGCGATGGGCGCTACAAGTTGATAAAGTTCATCAGCAGATGGCCTCGCGTAGGTCGCCGCGGGTGCCGCCTCCTTGGAGTTCGTCGCTGTGGACCCCGTTTCGCCGGACTTGTTGCAGCCATCGAGCGCCGGGGTCATGAACGCGAGAATCGTGCTCAGGAACCAAGAAAGGGTTGGATGCCGTGTGCTCATGGTAGTGGAAGTGCGGAGCCAATATCCACAGAAGCCAGCTAAGCTTAGATTTTTGTCGTGGAGCAAGGAACTAGTACTTCTGCCAGAAGTTCACTCATAGAAGAGCTCCAATTCTCGCGGCCGATCCATGCAGTGCGCCGTCCGTATCTTAAATAGTCACATTAGGTTGGAATCGCCTGTTTCGCTGGTACCTGCAAGTCCTCTAATTTCGGGCACTCCACCCGAAATAACATCACATAACGGGTACCCATATCTGCCTCCATTTTGAACGTTCTTCGCCGAATGGCGAGGTCGCTTGACTGGTTGATGCTTTCCCGGCTTAAGCTCACGGTCCCGAATTTCTATACCGATGGAGGTTCTTTGCCTTCTTTAAGCAACCGCAGTTCATCCTCCGCCGGCCAGCGATCATGCTGAAGCTAGAACCGGAGTTCCTCGTCAGTCTGTTCTCTCAACTGGCTTGTGATGTCGGCGACCTCGAGTGTCTGGCGTGCTTTGCCTTCCAAGCGGTCGAAAATCAGTTCTACGGCAGGAAGTCGATGCTTGCCGCGAAGAGCCTCCTGAAGGAGCGCGTCGATCAGATGTTCTTCAATTGTCCTTCCATCTGGAGCTATCTCCGTGATTTTGAGGCGAAGGGCAGCCATCAACCTCTAGCGTGAGGTCTACCGTACCTGGCAGGAACCCATGACCAGTGATGCCTCCAAGCCGCTTCTGCCGATTGCGTTGTTTCGCGTTGTTTTCCACGTTGTTTGGCTCCTCCTTCGAACTTCCAAGAAACGGTGATCAAAGCTGAGTGTCTGCAGCAGTTTGATCTGCAATGTCTTGCTGACCTCCGTCAATGGCCAAAACCGCAGCGACCAGAGCCTCGGCCTTGGGGAGCATTTCTGTCCAAGTGTTCAAAATCTGGATGGTCTGGGACGTCAACTTCCAAGCCCCCACCTGTTTTGGTCACGATGTGGTCACGATAGAACCGTAAGAACACTACAGGCCGCGTTCTGTAGGTCCGCACAGCGCGCGGCCCCGACCACCATTTACCTATTGCGGAGGCAACGATGGCTGCCGAACGTTTCTCATGGAACGAACTTCTGTGGGGAGGAAGAAAAACGCCGCTGTCCAGCGAGATTTCCCCCCTCGCTGCTAGGCGGCGTTCGTGGGTTGTTTTCGCTTACTCAGTTTCGCATCGTCTGATCGAGCCGTGAAACTGGCAGAACTGACAGCGAGAGCGCCTGCTGCCGACAGAACAGATCGGTGGTACCATTTCGGGCCGCAATTGAGGGTCGTGTATGGCAAGCGGAAACCCGGAAGGATTTGCAAAACTACGGCAACATTATGGGCCGACGATGTGCGAGGCCTGCAAGCGAATCTATAAACAAGCATCCCGACGATGAGTTGCTCGCATGCCTGCATCAGATAGCCGCCAAGAATCAGGCCCTGAAAAAGCTGCAGGTAGGGCGATTCCTTCGGTTGATCCCGAGGAGCTGAAGAGCAGGTGGAACGACAAGGAACGGTGGAGCTGTTCTGCAGTTAAACCTTCCGCGATCTCGCAGGAAGAGAGGGAGAAGAGTGCCGCAATCAGGCGGCGTGATGGAATGATAAGAATCTTGGTCCATTTCAACCACGGCCAACTGCTCGCGCCGTGGCAGCACGGGGGCGGATTTAGATGACGCCGTGTTCCGTATCGCTGCGACATTTCCGATGCGGTCGTTGCCCACAGGGTCTACAAGCTGGGTGGCGAGGATATATTCGGGTTTGATCCAAACACATTTGTCCAGCAGTTGATCGAGGAAAGTGGCATCTCCCACACATGAAATGATTTGCCCTGGCTGCAGTGAGCGTTTCGATCCAAGAAACCGCGCTCAAATTAATCGCGCACATAAATGTGCCCCCTGCGCTCTACGAGGGAGAGAGGGGGCCATCCGCTTCTTCGGTCAAGCTAAGTGCCCCAGACTCCGCATAACCTAGGGCTCTTTAGAGATTGCATCCGAACTGCCGAAATAATGGCGCGATACAGCAAATCCTTCAATCAGGGCAGTACCTGAATACATCCAGCAGCACACCTGAGTCGCAGACTGGAGACCGATTTTTTAGTTTCGGTCAGGTGAGCGTAAAATGGCCCAATTTCTCTGGCGAAATTGGGCCTTCACTGCAATGGGGGAAAGCAAAAGACGAGGGGCAGCTTAGTCGCCCAATCTGAAAAACAACTGAACTGCCGGACTCAGAGGGACTACCCGTGTTCCTGTATATGAACTCATTTTGGAGGACCAAGGACCCCCTACCGGAGTGAAGAGGGGGCCATTCGCTTCGGGGCAAAGTTAAAGCCCCGGGCTCACCTGCACCTAGGGCTTTGCCTGGTTGTGAAACTGTGCTGGCGAAATAATGTGGTAGTGCCAGGAGGTCCTTCAATAGAGCGAAGACCTGAACCCAGACCAAAAAAGGGGGGAGTCGATCAGAGGCGCCAGCAGACTCGCTTTGGGTTGTGAGGCTTACCGATGTATTTCTGAAACCGCATCGCTTAACGGCCAACTACCGAATGTACCGGAGCTGAGTGCAAATTGCTCTAGCCTGCTCTGTGAGTAACCCTGTCAACAACAACAGGTGACGCGCCTCGATGTGGGCCAATAGTGTTCCGTGTCGTAGGCAGCGACTGACCGAGCCGTCCGCCAAGGGCCGGGGGTTCGAAAACGGTGGACGGCTTCTCTCTTGCCTCGAAATCAGGCTGTCAATTCTTTCAGTTCATTTCGCCCTGGGTCTGCGTGACACTGCCGCAGACTACTATCTAACGGCATGGCCGCCCTTTGGACGCGCGACTCTTCCCAACCGCGAAGGGCGGCCTTTTTCTGCCGCAATGCACATGCAGTGACTGTGCGCATCGACGTTTTACTTTACGAAGTTGAAGTGTTAGGAAGCAGGGAAAAGAGTCTCCGTTCCGCTTCCGCTGCCTCTTGAATACAAGTCGGGCACATGTCAGATTTCGCGTTGATTGGAAGGACGTACTCGCCATGCCTAACACATAGCAGTCCGAGAGCATTCGCTCTCGGTTCCGGAAGAACAGCGGGAGGCGGATCCGGAGCAAGTTCAGGTGCGGGTGCTAATGCAGTCTTCGGGGCAAGGCCCAACAGATCTAATTCATTCTGCCGTACTAGACGCGCGACCTCTGGCGACAGGCTCTCGCCATCTACGCGTTTAAATGAGCGAACGGGTTTAGCAGACTCCAGAAAATTTGAAATCGTTCCGGCCTTTTCAGCAGGCGAGCCAAGGTCTGAGTTTTTTGTGGAAAGGCAGACGAGGAGAAGGACGTAATCGGGTCGCCAATATTATCAGGTTTGCGCACCGAGCATTGCTCCAGCGCATTGAAGGAGTGCACTGAGCTATGCGACGCTTTATGTGGAAAGCTGGCTCCCGATTCGGGCGAGCGTTCGGGGGTTGCGCATCTTGCCTGCTGCCTAGGCATTCAGGATGTCATAGACACTCGTGGTAATGGAATTTGTCCCGAAGATAGTGTTCCGCGCCAGCAGCATCCCCTAGCAACTGCGATGGCGTAAAGAATTTGAGTCCGCATGCCGTACAGCCTCCCATCAAGGGAACCGTACCAACTCTCTTGAGAATGATGAACTGCTGGCCATCAGCGGGCAGCACTCTTCGCATATGGAGCAAAGCCGAGTTAGAGCGTTTGGGCAACGGGAAAAGTATCGGATCAAGGATGATGCTGCGTCTTTGCGCTAGGTCAAATCTGAAAGCAATTTCCCTGTGGCAGCATGTGCTCAAGCCGGGTGGTGGGGTTGAGAGGTTCAGGCATGGACCTCGTAAGAGCCAGGCGGCCAATCCGATCGCCCGGCCTAAGAACCTTGCGCATTTGACTGCGGCATGACGAAAGGGCCCAGTCGTTGCTCGCGAGGCAAAGGGTAGCAGCCATGGAGCCGGATTGTGCATCTGATCCGGCCTAAGGTTCCAGGCAATCCGCGAATCGGGCGACGGGTTATATGGATTGTGATCTTCCTTCTAGCGAACCTTCTGACAACTTTAGTCGAGCTACGCAACAAGCCTGACCCGGGAAAAGCAACTCCCGGTACACCCGTCCACTCTAATCGTCCCTGGCAGCAGGTCATGCGTTACCTTCTCTGCTCCTTCGAGAGCAGGCCACCATTTCGTCACTCGAATGCTCTCCGAAAGCCTTCCCGCATGAGCAGAGTCTCTTTAGCATTTGGGCGTGCACTTGGGCACGCTTCACGGGATCGGCATCTTCGCCATTGAAGTTGGCCTCCAAAAATGAGCTCTGGAGCTTGAGCCCCGTAGCTCCCTGTTCGCGTTTCCGGAACTTGCCCGCGCACGTGTCAACATCCGCGTCGTTATGTTCTTCGGATGGCCTGCTACAGACTGGACAGGTAATAATTTCTGAATGGATTACCGTAGGCACGTTTTGCCTGGCGCGGCATGAGAAAACTCACTTTTCATTATCGCCATGCAGGCGTCAACTTGATTCAGAGTATGCTCCTGCCAGACGCTGCCGCAGGACGGATACTCTGTTTTTTGCGGATCTATTTCCGGACCTTGGAGCATGGCCAGTTATTTTCCTTCCTGCCAAGCTTTCAGTGCCGCGATGACTTTCCTGCTCTGCGCCATCGATTGATTCCTTACCTCATATGCGATCTGATGGGCGAGGGCGTCCCTCTCTTCCGGTGAATACTCTTTATCGGGAATGTAGAACTCGACTGCGTGCTTTTCATGAACCAGTTTCATAATGGGAAACATTTCGTCAAAGCATCTGTCTAGTTCTTCATTTGTGTGTTCGTTGAAGATGCGCGGACAATTTTCGCATTGGCACTCACCGAACTTTTCTCGGAAGTCTGCATGCTTCTGAACTGGGGGCGGTTCTTCGCCAACGGATTTGATGACAACCATGAAAACCGCCTACGCGAGCAGCAAGTATGCACCGGAGCATTACCAAAGGCCATATTGGTACGTTTACTTTCGAGCAATGTTCGGAGGCCAGAAATTGGATATTCTATCCGCGAGGGGGAACACTCTTTTGCACCTTGGCGTCTCGTCGCCTCGCAGATTATGGCGAGGTATCAGAAATGCGGGATTTCTGGCCATTCCCCTATGGCTGTTGTTGTTTTGGGCGCTTGGATTCCTGGCAAGATAAGAAGTCAGGCCGCCCTTTTTCTCCCTCCCCGGGGTAAAGAGCGGCCTTTGCAGGGGTCTCTTGGTGCTCTGACAGTTTCACCGCACCCCATCGCGATTGCGAACTGCCAGAACTGCCAGCATTCTCCAGCGATACGGTTACGCAAAAATGGCCGCCCCTGGGGTCAGCAGGAAGGACGGCCTTCAGTCGATTGTTTTCCGTAGTTGTGCTACGTCCACTCTATGCAACCATTCGGATTCTCTGAACTGGCAGAAATGATTGCTAAAGGGAACAAGGAATCGAGTGTTTCCCTGTACTGCAAAAACCCCGGATGCCACACATTCTTCTGGCGACTACGTTCCAAACCAGAAGCCCTGACGGATGTAGCCCGGTGAGTCAGGGCTTTTTCTGCGTGGCCAATATGATTACGAGTTCCGAACTCCTTGCAAAATCTGGGTAAACTCCACTTCAATTTTGATCGAGCGCAAAGACGCAGCATCATCCCACAGTCCATACTTCGCCCAGTTTGCCCCTTTCGCCCGTGGGAGCAGGCATTTAGTGCGGGTGAATGCTCACCCGGGAGGGCATCACCAGGGCTTTCGTCGCCAATGATTTGGGTTTTGGGCCTAACCGGACCTGTACGCACTGCGTTGATTTAAGTACATTCTGCCGTCGCTCGCCCGGAGGGGCGTCAGATGCACACTTTGCTCTCCGGCCTGCTCGTCGTTTCTGCTCTTGCGGTCATCATCTGGCTGATCCGTTGGAGCAACAGGCCTTTTGCCAGTCGCGGAATGCCATGAACGGCATGAGACTAACACCCAATTGAGAGTCTCTAACCGCAAGGCCGCCCGCTCCCTGTGTTAGGAGCCCCTGGGTAGCTTCTAAGCAGCGGCCTTATCTCTTCCCTTACTGGTGTCCATCGAGTCTTTGAACCGGCCGTTCTTACAGTTCTCCCGTCCCTGCTCCAGTAGATTAATTTGTCAGCATTACCGTGATAAGCGGGCCACGGTGCGCTCTCATTCCAAGTACAGCCTGCCGGGGGTAAAAAACTCGCCCCTCAGCCGTCCTTGGTCCAATCGACCATCCAAAGCTCCTACCCAACCAGAACGCACCGAGGGGTTCCTTTTTGTTGGTTTAGTTGGGATCAATCGCGTTTTGTTCTTACCCCCTTTCATCGCGCCGCAAAATTTGTAAATTTCTTGTTCTTTCAGCTATTTCGCCCATGCATCTTTCAAACTCTTGTTGGGAATGCTTGCCAAAGAGTCTTTCGCAGATCATGCATCTATCATCGGCCAGCTTCGCTTTGAGCTCTGGCGGATAGTTTCCTTCGCGGTGATCAGTCACACAACCTCCCATAGAGCAGCCCCGTGAATTACTCTGAGTGATGCGTAGAGGTCAGTGCCGAGATGGCCCAAAGGGAATGATCTGCGGTGTTAAGTCCCAATTTATGAGGTCGGTAAATGTGTTCTGAGTCACGTGCGGAGTAAAGGCCGCCTCCTCCCCCCGGAGAAAAGCGGCCCTTTTGACGCTTTAGCCACGCCGCCAATTTCAGGGAAGCCTATCACCCCTAGGTACTGGCAGAAATGACTGAAGTAACGAGTTTTAAATCCACAGCGCAGTCATTGATTGTATAGAGGAACCCTAATGACGCATTTCGGGGTCTGCGTGAGTGGCGATCTTAGCATGAGGCAGTTCCTATAATCACCGGGATCTGAAAATTGACCGCAGCGAGAGCACGCGAGAAGACGACTAATCCGTTTCAACAACTGAAACGCGTGTCCATCAATACAGTACGGGCATCGGGGCTGATCGGTAGTCATCTTGAGCCATATTAGTCCCAGGCCTAGCCAAAAGAAACAAGCCCCGATTCCGAAGAGAGAACAGAACCGGGGCTTGTACTTCCGCCACGGTGGCCGACAGCCCTTCTATGGGCAGAATTCGCATTTCTGGCTGACCGGGCCACATCACTACGATTTCGCCTACTTCGAAGGTGTCTGTCATAGGACCTTCCCATCTGGCACCAATCGCCGAACCATCCGGCGCGAGCGCTGCTGATTGCAATGATGCGGCCGCGCTGGGCCTTACTGGATTGATGTGAATTGTCCTCCAAGGGTGGTTCCGTACTGTCGGAGCCATCTCGAAAAGAATAAGGGCCAAAGGGCTGCCACTCCGGGCGCAACTAGGAATCGGAAGCCGACGCCGTTGCCCTTTGCCTCAGAATCGAGGTTCTGTACACTGAAGACGAACACCGCTTCAAAAAAGGAGCCCTGCAGCCGAGTAAGCCTCAAGCGCATAAACGAACAACTCCGCTACGAAATCAAATCTCGCTGCCATACCATCATCCGCTGAAAGGTGTCGTCACTATCTACAACCGCTTGTCCACCGGCGAAGTCTCCCACCGTGCGTCCAGTACGCGGAGTTTCCCGAATCGCGATAAGACTTGATCAATCAACCCGACTGCGCACTCTTTGTTGGAAACGTCCACGGGAATCGCGTTGAAAGACGGATGATCGAAATGGGAGGCCTGAATCTTGTGCGAAGTGCCAACGACTGTGAGGCCGATGTCCCACAGCGCCTGCCGACCGCCTTGCCCGGGCCACCATCAGCACCAGTCACGATTGCCACTCCTCCGTCCAGGGTGATACCTCCAATTTCAGGACATCGTCTGATTCTGGGTTGGGGAAAGGTTACGAGCACGAAAGGATTTTGTTAGGCCAGCCGGTCAGACAGCGATGCTGCAACAGAGAACGGCGAACTTTTGACATGCCGTTTACATCCGCTCGTAACTTTCCCTAGCCACCGATATCCCCTTTGCGGCACATCGGATCTGCGGATCCCAATCTGTGCAATTGAGGAGATGTGAATGCTTAGTAACAATCGCGTCGTGTTGATCGTTATGTTGGCAATGTCGTTGGGATTGCCTCTTCGAAGCAAAGCTGACGAACGCGGAGCTGCAGGTGCAGTCTTCGTTATGACGAATGCTGCAGACAAAAACGAAATCATCGCTTATCAACGAAACGCGGACGGCTCATTGGGGCCCCGGCGACGGTTTTCAACTGGTGGACGCGGAAGCGGTGGCGTAACCGATCCACTCGGGTCGCAGGGATCATTGACACTCACCGAGGACCACTCCTTTTTACTCGCAGTGAATTCCGGGAGTGGCGAAATCTCTGTGTTTCATGTTCATCAGAGCTTCCTCGATCTAGCGGACGTTACTCCTTCTGGGGGAAGCGAGCCGGTTGCTGTCGCTCAACATGGAAATCTGGTGTACGTCCTCAACGCGGGCGGGAGTAGCAACGTTGTGGGTTTCTATCTGGAGCACGGTGGCAGGCTTAGACAGATCCGCAATTCGATCTCGTTCCTCACCACGGCGAACTCGGGAGCTGCATCCCTCTCCTTTAGTCCGGATGGCCAAATCCTGCTGGTCACAGAAAAGTCCACCGACAAAATTGATGCCTTTCAGGTTCATGCGGATGGCACGCTTGGCCCCATCATGGCAAACTCGGCCGTCGGACCAGGTACGTTTGCTGTGCTATTCGCACCTAACGGGACCGCACTCGTGGCCGAGACCGGACCTGCAGGCGGAAACAATGCGTCGGCGATCTCTTCGTACACGATTTTCGCCAATCTGTCGCTCTCGGCGATAAGCGCCAGTGTGCCGACTCTCGGGGCGGCAACCTGCTGGGTCGCGGTGACTCCCAACGGCCATTTCGCTTACACATCGAATGCAGGGTCGTCCACTATCTCGGGCTTCAGCATCGCCGCGAATGGTGCGCTGACGCCATTGGCAGGGACGATTCTCGCTACACTGCCCCCGGGCAGTACGAACCTTGACGTCACGGTTACTGTGGACGGCAAATTTCTCTACAGCTTGGACTCCGGAACGGGTGCCGTGAGCATTTTCGGTATTGGTGAGGATGGACTCCTGACTCCGCTGGGAGAAGTTGGGAACCTTCGTGCCAATGCCGGACTGAACGGCATCGCAGCTCTTTGATCGGGCCGTGGGTTGCAGGCTGAGACTGTAACCCACCCCTCTTCCCTTGAGGCTTGGGCTCGCTATTGCGTGTCCGCTGTTGGGTTCTTCGTTCTCCTGGCGGCTGTGGAGATGAACTCCGGCAGAAACACGACAAGCGGACTCGCTTGTCCAAGCCACTGAATGCAGGCAACCATGTCAATCGTCTATATCATCAGGGCTGCTCGGCCGGACGATCTCCCGCTGCTACCGCCGATAGAGCTTGCGGCCGCGAAACTTCTCGCTGGACATGCGCCCGAGTCTGTCCTCGGCGAGACCACCAGCCAGGGCGATCTAAAACGTGCTCAGGAGAAGGGTCTTCTATGGGTCGCTCTCGCGAACAACGTTCCCGTCGGGTTCGCACATGTTGAGGTGATTGAGCCTTCAGCTGCCCATCTCAAAGAGATCGATGTCCATCCCCAACACGGGAGGCGGGGCCTTGGCACGAGACTCGTTGTGGCTGTATGCACCTGGGCCGCGACGGCCGGATACCGAGCGGTGACGCTCACCACATTACGAGATGTTGCATGGAACATGCCTTTCTATGCACGAATGGGATTTCAGGAAATTCCGTCCGCCCAACTCAGCGGTGCGTTGCTTTCGGTTCTCCGAGATGAGACCCGAAGAGGACTAGATCCCGCGCGTCGAGTGGCCATGGAGCGTTCGTGCTCACTCCCGCTGGACGCAGCGCATCTACAGAATTCTCTGGGAACCCAGCGGTGATAGTCTTGAGTTCGATGTAACTTTTCCAAGCCACGCGAATCTCACTGCCTTAGTCCTCGGTCATCGAGCGCACAATGACGCCTCTCCATATGGATGCTCGCAAATTTAAGGGGCTTACCAGGCGGGAATTGCTAAGCCTGACACCCGTAGTGGCTCTAGGGGCGTTTGCCATTCCCCGATTCCAGGCGCCGCTGCTGAAAGTTGGGCTAGGCTTCAGTGACTGGGTCTCCGCGAGACTATTCCGCTCCGCCCATCTCGCGCCCACTTTCGCCAACTCGGATCTCACACCCTTCGTGAAGTTTCCCATCAATGACTACGACGTGGATGACCCAGGCGTGGATTTTGACAACTGGACCCTGACGGTCGCGGGCGAAGTTCAGAAAGCCGGAGACTACAAGTTGGCTCAGATTCAGACTCTACCCAAGGTGACCCAGAACACGCGACATGTGTGCGTGGAGGGATGGGATGTCATTGGGCGATTCGGAGGGGCGCGTCTGTCGGATTTCCTCAAGATGGTGGGAGCGGATCTCACGGCACCGTTCATCACGGTACAGTGCGCGGACGACTATTACGAATCGCTCGACATGGCCACGGCACTGCACCCGCAAACCTTGCTGTGCTACGAGATGTACGATCAGCCGCTGACCCGCGAGCACGGAGCTCCCCTGCGTCTCCAGGTTCCGACCAAGATCGGTTACAAGCAAGCCAAATATCTCACCGACCTCAAAGTGACCCATATCCTTGAAAAAGTCGGCTACTGGGAAGACCAGGGCTATTCGGAATTCTATGGCCTGTAGTCAAAGGGAACGGAATCATGGCAGCTTCGAGCATCCTCATCGCCGATAAAAAGACTGGCGCAGAGACTCCCGCCGTGTACGAGCATCCGTTTCTGGTGCGACTCTGCCACTGGGTGAATGCTGTGGCTCTGTTTGTTCTCGTGGGCAGCGGGCTTCAGATCTTCCGCGCTTTCCCGAGCTTTGGAGCAAAGATTCCACAGAAAGACCTCATCGACTGGCCCAAAGCCCTTGCGTTGGGCGGCTGGTTGGGGGGAGCGCTTCAATGGCACCTGACCTTCATGTGGATTTACATCATCACAGGGCTCGTGTATCTCGGGTACCAGCTTTTCAGCGGTAATTACAAGCAGGTGCTCTTTTCCCGGCGTGACGTTCCCGGGGTTTGGCCGATGGTCCATCACTACTTCTTTTTGGGGCGGAAGCCTCCGGTGCGGGAAGTCTACAACCCGCTTCAGAAACATGCCTACACGTCTGCGATCGGTTTGGGTGTGTTGTCGGTGCTGACAGGCCTTGCGATTTGGAAACCCGTCCAGTTTTCTTGGCTGGCGTGGTTGATGGGTGGTTTCCACTGGGCACGCCTGTGGCACTTCCTGATCATGTGGGCGATGCTCGCGTTCGTTTTCGGGCACCTGGTGATGGTGGTCCTGCACGGATGGAACAGTTTCATCTCGATGCTGACGGGATGGAAGAAGAATCCGGATTATCCAACGGAGTAGTGAGGCGAGTGAGCGGAGCTGAGTCGAAGCGCGAGAGGAGCGATGCCGGAACAAGACATCTCACTAAAAAATCCGCTCGACGAAGCCAGTGAAGGATCGCTGATCCGGCGCGTTTGCGATGGCGAGCATGACGCATTTTACGAACTGATTCGGCCCTATGAACGACGGGTTTACGCGGCTGCGTTTGCCATCACGCACAACGATGCAGACGCGGAAGACGTCGCCCAGGAGGCGATGTTGAAGGCCTTCAAGAATCTTCGTCAATTCCGCGCGGAATCACGATTCAGTACATGGCTGATTCAGATTACGGTGAACGAGGCGCGAATGCGCAAGCGAAAGGAGCACGCTCATCTGGTCGAGCCTATGGTCGAACAGAAGGACGCTGAAGGTAGCTACGTCCCGCGCGACTTCGCCGACTGGAGAGAGATTCCCTCCGAGACTCTGGAGCGGAGAGAGATCCGCGAGAAATTGGCCGAAGCACTGGTGTCACTGGGAGAGATCTACCGCGAAGTATTCGTCTTACGCGACATGCAGCACTTGAGCATCGAAGAAACCGCAAAGGCGCTGGGGATCTCAACCGCATCCGTCAAAACGAGACTGCTGCGGGCGCGGCTGATGCTCCGGGATCTCCTCGCGCCTGGACTCGGCGGGGTCTGGAGTACTCGGCTGCACTTCGCAAAGGGGACCAAGCCATGGTAGTCAACTGCGAACGCGTTTGGCAGGAAATCTCGAACTACCTTGAGGGCGACGTCGATGAGAACCTCCGCATCGCCATGGATGCACACTTCGTGGAGTGCAACCAGTGTAAATCCGTGCTCGAGGGCACTCGGAATGTGATTCAGCTGTATGGCGACGAACGCATGATCGATGTGCCGTTGGGCTTTAGTTACCGATTGCAGCGAAGGCTTGAGGAGAGTGCGCAGCCCAGCAGGCGCAGTTTTCTGGGCTGGATGGTTGCGGCAACTGCGGCAGCCATGGTGGTCGGGGGCTTCGAAATCGCGAGATACTCCACATTCCGCCGACCAGACCTTCGTTCCGAGCACGCTCACCCTGCCCGGGGTGTGCCCCCGGACATGATGGTGATTGTCTCTACCGACGGAAAGTTATTTCACGCGTCCGGCTGCCCATTCATTCACGACAAGGTGCATGTGCGAACCATTGCTGCCCGGGAAGCATTGAAGGAAGGATATGCACCCTGCGTCCGCTGCATGAAGAAGTACTTGCAGGCCGGCTTTGATTCCGGGCAAACGACAAGTTCCTAGGACCCTCTCCTCAACCTATTGTAGAAGCGTGCGGCCTAAATAACCGTAGCCGTGCGGTCGCCACCGCACGGCCTGCGATTCAACAACCTCATACGGATTAAGGTGCAAGCTCGTGAGAGCTCCCTGATTTCATACTGCAAGGAAGTGATGAACTAGTTTTGCTTCATTCCGTCGTCGTGCTTCATGTTGTCATCTTTCTTCATATCGTCCTTCTTCATGTCGTCTTTCTTTATCTTGTCTTTCTTCACTTTCTTGGACTTCTTTTCCATTTTCATTTCGTCATGCTTCATCTGGTCATTGTTCATCTGGTCCTGTTTCATGCTGTCCTGCTTCGTGTTGTCACCAGATTGAGCAAAGGACACGAGCGAAAGCGAGAGCAAGAACGCTGAGATCAAGCTGAAAACGATTTTCCTCATAAATTCTCCTCAGTGCAGTTTTTGTGGACGTTCGCGAGAACGTGACCGCGCACATGGGATGCGGCACGGGCAGCAAAGTTACAGGCTAAAGAAGCGGGGCTAGAACGGACGCTTATTCTTCAGCCTCACCGTCCCCATTCCGCTGGCGTCGAGCATAGGCGGCAACTTTAAGGCGATTGCCGCACAGTTGCATGCTGCACCAGCGACGAGTTCCTTTCCGGCTCGTGTCGAGAAAATGAAGCACGCACTGGCCGCACCTGCGAACTCGGCTGCGGTCGGCCTCGGTGAACAACTTGGCGGCACTGTGCGCCAGTGGCGCAAGCAGATCTTCCGGCTCGCGCACCTCGAAGGATAAGTCCATGCGAGGGCTGTTGTCGGTATCGATGACTCTTTCCAGCATGGGATGAACCGCAAGCAGACCGTTCAGATGCTCGATCGTGGCCCGGTGAAGCTTGCCGCCGGCTTCCCACGCGAGAACCGCTTTTCTAAGCTTTTCTCGCAGTCCGAGAATTTCTTCCAACGTCCGCGGAGCGCGCGGAGAATTCTCCCATTGCTTTTGAAGGGTTGTGAACTTGCCAGCGCTTAGCAATTCGGCAGCCCGAAACCAACGCAGCAGCGCATTGACATCGGAGAGCAGTTCCTGAGGCTCGCCATTCTGTTCGGGACGCGTATTGAGAAAGTCCAATGCCAGTTGATTGCCGACGAACAGAAAGCCGTCTTTCCAGTCATCGATCCTAGCGGCTCGAATCGCGCCCATATCTCGCCCAATGTAACTATCGCAACACCGATAATGAAACTTTATATCGGTTAGCACATCTGATGCAACCAGGGACGGCAATGTTGCGCCAGGTCCGAATGTGGGCGGGCGTGACGGCGGTCCAAGCCCTCACTACAAGGAGAATCGATCATGACCAGTTTCCACACAGTAAACGTAGACGGGAACAAGATCTTTTATCGCGAGGCCGGTCCGAAGACGGCCCCAAACATTCTGTTACTCCACGGTTTTCCAACCTCCTCGCACATGTTCCGCAATCTCATTCCGCTTCTAGCCGACCGCTATCATGTAATCGCCCCAGACCTCCCCGGCTTCGGCTTTTCAGATGCCCCTGACCGCAAGCGTTTTCGCTATACGTTTGAGAATCTGGCAAGAATCATCGACCAATTCACCCAAACGATAGGGCTCGATCGCTACGCGATCTACGTTTTCGATTACGGCGCTCCCGTCGGCTTCCGGCTCGCGCTCGCGCATCCCGAGCGAATCACGGCAATCGTCTCGCAAAACGGCAACGCCTACGAAGAGGGCTTAAGCCAGGGCTGGAACCCGATCCAGAAGTATTGGAAGGAGCCGAGCCCTGCCAATCGTGGCGCATTGCGCGACTTTCTCACTCCCCAATCAACCCGGTCGCAGTACGTCTACGGGGTGCAGGACGAAGAGCAAATCGCCCCTGAAGCCTATACGCTCGATTCAGCCTTGTTGGCGAGGCCTGGGAATGACGAAATTCAGTTGGATCTCTTCCTGGACTATGCCAGTAATGTGGCGCTTTATCCAAAGTTTCAGGACTACTTCCGCACGAAGAAACCCTCGTTGCTTGCGGTCTGGGGAAAGAACGATCCATTCTTCCTGCCTCCCGGCGCCGAGGCTTTCAAACGCGACAATCCCAATGCTGATGTTCACTTCTTTGATACTGGACATTTCGCGCTTGAGACCCACCATCAGGAAATCGGCGACACGATCCGAAAGTTTCTAAACCGTATTTTGCCCGCAGAAGTCCACGCAGCTTGATGACAGTCAAAAGACCGCGTTCCAAGCCCGCGTGGTAACCAAGCGCCGTATCGTTCGTCTACTTCGCTAGGTTCTTCGGGCCTGCGATGTTGCGAATACATGAACAAATTGACCGGGTGGTCTTCGAGAGCGACATGGTTCGAATGGGCGCCTTTCGTTGCCACCCGGACAATCCGTCCTTTCAAGACACCGGCCCTGCCCAAAACTACTGCTTCGTGTTTCCGCGGACTGCCGTCGAGATTCAGCACGAACATGAGCCGGCCTTCGTCGCCAATCCCAACGTGGTGACGTTCTACAACGCTGGCCAGGTCTATCGGCGAAATCCAATTAGCCCAGAAGGAGACCTTTGCGATTGGTTCGGCGTGGAACCTGGGTTGGTGCGAGACGCCCTTCGAGGACTTGATTCTGGCGTCGATGAGCGCCCCGAGCGGTTGTTCCGGTTTTCCCGCGGATGGAGCGATCCTGTGACGTACTTGCTACAGCGGCGTCTGTTCAGTTGGGTCACAAGCGGCAACAGTGTGGATCCGCTGGCTGTCGACGAGATGGTGATTGAGCTACTCGATCGGGTTCTTCGCTCTACCTTCACGAGCGGCCTTTCCTGTGATCAGCCCGAGATCGATCGAAGTCACCGCCACACGGTTCACGAAATTGAGACGCTGCTGTCCGAGAGAGTCGAAGACCGGCTCACTCTGAGAGGTATCGCCCGAGAAGTCGGATTCTCGGCATACCATGTGTGCCGCCTGTTTCGCCGAGTTACAGGCATCAGCCTCCATCAATACCGGCGCCGGCTTCGCATAAGGGAGGCACTCACCGAGGTTCTGGAATCCGGCCGCTCGCTCACTGAAATCGCGCTCGACGCCGGCTTTTCGAGCCACAGCCATTTCACAGATATCTTCCGCCAGGAATTCAACGCAACCCCTTCTTCCGTCCGTGCAGACAATCCGCACCCTAGCTTCCCGAGCAATTTCCTGATAGCGCGTCCCGCTGGTGTTGGGATAACAGTATTGAGGTGATAGCCCGACGAACGCTCGCGAACGGTGGCTTCTTCCTGGCGTTGCTTCTTGTCTTTTCCGGTTGCGTTTCCAACCTGAAATCCGCTGGGCCGCAGCCCACGCTCTTGGCCGCGATGGTCCGTCTGCAGGCCAAAGACGCCGCCGGCGCTGTAAAGATTCTGGATGACGTCACGAGCCGAGAGCCCCACAACGGACGCGCCTGGCGCACGCTTGGACTTGCTCTGTTGCAGCTCAAGAAGTTGGATCGTTCTCGCGACGCGTTTCAGCGAGCGCTGGTCGAAGATCCTGGGTATCCTGCGCCCATGTTCCAACTCGCCGTCATCGCCGCCTTACAGCAAAACAAAGATGAGGCGTTCGATTGGTTGTCGAAAGCTAAGGCGACGCGAAAAGTTGACCTGACCCAGGCTGAGATCACACCGGAGTTGGACCTTCTCAAAGGCGATGTGCGGTACAAGCCGTTGCTTCCAATCCGCAAGGACTTTGATGATCCCTTCGTAGAACCCGTGAAGGTCACACGCGAGTGGGATGGCGAGCACGCTAACGATCAGTTTGGCTGGATTGCCCGAAATATCGGCGACGTCGATGGCGATGGTATTGCGGACTTTGTGACCTCGGCTCCCACCAGCAATGCGGGCGGCGAAGAGGCGGGCCGCATCTATGTGTATTCCACGAAATCCGGCAAGCTCCTCTGGACAGCAGATGGACACAAAGGCGATCAGCTCGGCACCGGGCTTGAAGCGGCCGGAGATACAAACGGCGACGGTATTCCCGATGTAGTGGCAAGCGCCCCAGGCGGCGGCTACGTCAACATCTATTCCGGCCGGGACGGCCGCATCCTCCGTACGCTTAAGGCGGAAAATGGCAAGGACGATTTCGGCCGCCATGTGGAAGGAGTTGGGGACGTTAATGGAGATGGTTTTGCCGATGTGATCGTAGGAGCCCCCAATAACGGTTCAGCTGGCGAGAACGCTGGACGTGCCTATATCTACTCCGGCAAGGATGGGGGCACGGTTCTCACTCTTAATGGTGAGCGCCCCGGTGACAACTTTGGCAGCGCAGTCGCAGGCTTCTCAGATAAGCAACATGTCTTACTGATGGTAGGTGCACCCAATGCTGGACCAAACCACACGGGCCGAACCTATGTGTATGACCGATTGTCATCCAACCCGAAATTCACGATTGATTCTGACGATACAGGCGCAGCGCTGGGTTACATGTTCTTGTCCGTTCTCGGCGATGTAGACGGCGACGGAATTCCGGATGTGTACGCGTCGGACTGGGCGAACAACGCCAAGGGGCCGTCAACAGGACGGGTATACGTTCATTCGGGGAAAGATGGTCACCGGCTCTTCGCCTTGACGGGGGAAACCGCAGGCGAAGGGTTCGGCACCAGCCCATCCGTCGCGGGCGATGTCGACGGGGATGGACACGCCGATGTCATCGTAGGCGCATGGCAATACTCCGGATCTGCTGTCGGGGGAGGGCGTGCTTATCTTTACTCTGGCAAAGATGGACATCTCCTCCGGACATACACTTGCCGGATTCCCGGCGACACCTTTGGTTTTGATGCGGTAACGATGGGAGATCTCGATGGCAGCAGCGTGAGCAGCTTCCTGATCACGTCGGGATGGAGTGCCGTGCATGGGCATCATTCGGGGCGCGTGTTTCTTATTTCGAGCGGCATCACGCGTTAGTGTCCTTGAACCACAAAAACCGCACCATGCCACAACACCTGAATTATGCGAACGGAGGTTCGTCATGAAGATCGTATTGTGCGCCACACTATTTCTTCTTTCCATAATGGCCGCGGGACAGGAGAGGTCTGAATTATCCATGCCTCCCAATGGCGATAACGCACGATCGGAGGTATCGCAGTGGATTGGACCGGTGAAGATCTCGATTGAGTATCACAGCCCTCGCGTTCACAATCCGTCCACCAATGATCGGACCGGCCACATTTGGGGGAAACTCATTCATTACGGAATCGCGGACGAAGGTTTTGGCCCGACCAAAGGAGCGCCTTGGCGCGCTGGTGCGAATGAAAGCACGGTCATCACTCTCTCACACGAAGTAACGATCGAGGACAAGGAATTGAAAGCGCGCAAGTATGCGTTATTCCTGGATGTGGAACCGAAGTCTAAACGTCAAAACTCCACAAATGTTGTCGTTAGTCTAGTGCTGATTGAATGCGATACCGTCGGTAGGTAAGGAGCACCAAAAGAGCAGCAATTTTGTGCTCACCAAGGTAGTCAAGGGACACGTGACTACGTGTTGTTAGCACATCAAATGTCCGGTGGAATTAGCACGTGATATGTCCGCTTTTCCGGCGGGGAGAGTAAGCGACCATGCGGTGCATGGACTTTACTCGAAGGCCGCGATAGAGCGGGCGATGAAGATTCAGGACGTGCTGTTGCGGGCGATCGCGCGAAAGATTACATGGTCTCCAGCGGCCGAGATTCTGGGGTTTAGTGATGGCATCTGCGCCGCATTCGGGAACGCTATGGGGAGTTTGGTTAGGACGGGCTGTTCGATCGGCGGCGAGGCAAACTGTCACCCAAACGCAGTACCCTTGGCCACCGTAGAGGCGATGCTGGGGCTGTATCGCGATCGGTGTTTCGACCTGAATGTTCGCCATTTTCCGAGAAGCTGAAGACCGAACACCAGATCGATTTGAGCTACAGCTGGGTCAAAGCAGCCCTGCAGGGAGCGGGCCTAGTGGCCCGAGCCAGGAGACGCGGAGTGCATCGCAAACGCCGAGAGCGACGGCCATTGCCCGGCGCTGTTGCACATCGATGGCAGCCGGCATCAGCGGTTTCAAGACGAGCGCCGGTGGGGAAAAAGGAATTTCTCACATTGCGACTACACCCCCTCGTTTCAAGTTGACTTAGCCCTGCGTGCGGGAGCATAATTCGTCCCACTTAGGGCGCCATGGCTCGGTGCCTTTCCAGCGTCGCTTCTTCGGCTTTCCTAGACTAATCGGCCAACCGACCCGTAAAAAGGGGCTTGTCCGATGCGATCAAAATGTCGTTCCCGGTCACTTCCACGCCATTTACGCATTTCCGCGCGATTTGAAGCGCAGAGTCATGCGAAGTCCTTGCCGATGATTTCAAGTGCCGGAGGCCGCACCATCTCTGTGTCGGCCCTTCATACACCACGACTAAGGCGAGTGTACTTTGGAGTGTGTGACGCCCCAAAACCACGTTGCCGTACTGACTTTGCTGTCATAGGCCTGCGCCAAGTGTTTGGGCTGTCGCGAGGACAGGTTCCAGACGCACGGTGCAGGCTGAATCCATGGCCGACGCCGGTCTGGCGAATTCTTCGAGGATGTGAGCCACTAGGCTCCGGTCACCCAAAATTCGGTCTGTGCCAGTGGGCGCAGACTCCTCAAGCGACATGCCACAGGAGACAAATATGAGGACAAAGCGAACTGATGTACTGTCATTGTTTGCCGGCATCCTAGGCGTGGTTGTCGGCGTCGCAAATTTCAGTCTCAGCCAGACCCAAACCGAAGGAACGATTAGTGGCACCATCATGGATGCGACCGGCGTGGTGGTTCCGGGCGTTAAGGTTACGGCAACGAACAAGGGCACCGGCCAGGCGCAGACGATGACTTCGAATGACCTTGGCAGATATGTATTCTTGAACTTGCCGTTTGGGACTTATGACGTTGCGGCGGAGAAAGAAGGCTTCGCCCGGTGTGTAAATACCGGAGTAACACTGGATCCGGCGGCCAGCGTGCAGCTCACTTGCAGCTTGAAAGTGGGGAGTGTTAGCGAGTCGGTAGAAGTGCAGGCACAGGCGCTGAGCGTGCAAACCGAGGACTCCAAGGTCTCGCGCGTCATCAATGATCGGCAGATACAGGAAATTCCCGTCAATGGGCGGAATTTTGCCAGCCTGCTCGCCCTGCAGCCTGGGGTTGCACAGGAATTCGCCTTCAACAGCTTTCAGGGCAGCGGGTTTAGCATATTTGCCACGGAAAGTACACATGTGAACGGACTTCGGGGGGATGAAAACAACGTTCAAATCGAGGGTGCACCTTCGACCCGCACGCGCGGCAATGGAGCCGTTACTGCACCTCCGAGCATGGACGCGATCGGTGAAGTGAATATTGTGACTACCGGGTATTTGCCGGAGTATTCGCGCGCTGGGGGAGGCCAGGTAATTGTCCAAATGAAGTCTGGGACGGAGCAGTATCATGGCAGTGCTTATGAGTACCTGCGAAATGACGGCATGGATGCGAGAAACTATTTCGCCGTAGCTCCTACCCCCAAGAACATATTGAAGTACAACAATTTCGGCTATTCCTTTGGCGGTCCGGTCATTCCTCACAAGAAGAAGCTCTTCTTTTACTGGTCACAAGAATGGACACGCATTGCCTCCTCCTATACCTTGACCGCAACTGTCCCTTCGCTTTTGGCCCGCCAGGGTAATTTCTCGGAATACTGCGCCGCCAATCTTGCCACCTGTCCTACAGTGCCCGCATATCTCGCCAATACCAATGGTCTCGGGCCGACTGGCAGCCGTTTCCCCAACGACACGATTCCTCAGACTCTTTGGAGTCCTAACGGCGCGGCCTTCGTCGGTGTAATGGCAATACCCAACCAATCCGGCCTGTCGAACAACAGCATTCAACAAATTCCGCAGCCGAACACGATTCGCACCGAGACGGTGAAAGTTGACAGCCAGTTCGATTCCATCAAATCGCACCTATCCGTATCCCTCCGCCACTACCGGGCGGATAACTTCGACGATGGATTCGCCGGGAGCAGTCGGCTCATGAACTGGAACATCCAGTTGCCCGAACGCGGCGGTACCATCGATTTCACTACTACTTTCAGTCCCACGCTGCTGAACGATTTCACCTTCACCTCCACGGAGGACATCGTTCACGTGAACTTGCCTAGTGGACCGGGACTGAACCGAACCGCTTTGGGGATCAACTTCCCCTTCGTCTTTGGTGATGCCAGCAAGGACATCGCGGGCAAGACTCCGACGATTACAGTTTCTGGTTTCGACACCGTGAACGGGTCGACCAACGCATATCCTTCCGGGAGTATTGGGCACGTCTGGCAGTGGCAGGACATCGTGACCAAAAGCCATCGTGCTCATCTGATGAAGTTTGGTGTCTGGATTGAGAAAGATGGGGAAGATGATTTCGACCAATTGGCCATTGGCGGCGGTGCTGTAAACGAGCCTCCCAATCTCAATGGTGCGTTTCGTTTCGCGGCTTCGTCCTCGGTGAATCCAGCAACCACTGGGGCTCCTCTGGCAGATGTCTTCCTTGGAAACTTTGACAACTACCAAGAGTTAGGCTTCCGCAATCGCACGCCGTGGTCGGGGAACCAGTATGGGCTCTTCGCGCAGGATACTTGGAAGGTAACCCCCAGATTAACTATCTCAGGTGGTCTACGTTGGGATTATTTTGCACCCTACTCAAGCAAGTACTGTAACTGGTCCACCTTTGCACCTTTCTTCTATTCAACAGCGCCAAATGTGAAGCAGGTTGTAGATCCTACCACCGGTTTTGTCGTTGGCGGCAACCCCTTCAATGGGATAGGGGCACCTTGCAGTAAGCTGCCAAGCGATGCGGTCGGTCACTTGAAAGGAGTGTTTGGCGAGCCCCTAACCGCCGACACACTAGACGCGACCAACCAAAGACTCATTGATACCGGGATTATGCGAGGATTGCCGGCGGGAATCTTTCAGAAGCACTATCGCAATTTCCAGCCGCGGCTAGGTTTCGCGTGGGATCCTACGGGCACTGGGAAAACCTCGGTTCGAGCCAGCGGGGGTATCTTCTACGCTCACGTAACCCTCAGCGATTCTACTCTGTTGGGCAAAAACGTGCCGTTCCAGACGGCAGCGCAAGCCTTCGGCGGCAAGGCCGATTGTCCGGGCTCGGCTGTGGATCCCCAAACCAGAGCCTGCCAAACTGCGCTGAATGTAGCTCCGCTACCCATTCCAATCAGTGGCGGCGACCCGGTTTCTCCTATCCCGGTTGTGTACCAGTGGAGCGGTAACATACAGCACATGTTTCCCGGAGACACGCTGCTCGAAGCTGGCTACGTCGGAACACGAGCGCGGCACCTGGCAGTCAACGCAGACTTTAATCAGTATCGGTTGGGAGTGCTCCCGGCATTGATTGCGGCGAATGGTGGACAAGCCAACGCCCCTCCGAATTTGGCGGCCGCAAACGCTCCCTTCCCGGGCTTCGGCCAGACTATGGTGGGTTTAAACAACGCCAACTCACAGTATGACAGCCTGCAGGTCAGCGCGCAGCACAGACTGCACCACGGCTTGCAGTTCGGTGTGTCCTATACCTACTCTCATGCGTACGATGACGGTTCCAACCGATATGCAAATGCCGTCGATACTTACAATGTCGGCTTGAACTGGGGCCCGCCAGATTGGCAGAGGAACAACATCCTCGGCATCAATTACGTCTACGACCTTCCGTTTCTAAGTAAGGCCCATTCGTTGGCTGGAAAGATCTTAGGGGGATGGGAGATTGCGGGATTCGTGTCGTATGCTAGCGGGCATCCGTACAATATCATCTCGGGTAGCGATGTGGCGGTGGTCGGCGACAACTTTAATCAAAACACCGATCGGATTTCAGGGTGCAATCCGAACAGCGGTCCGCATTCGCGGACGCAATGGTTCGACTCGCACTGTTTTCAAAGTCCGGTCAGCGGCACGTTTGGGAATGCGGGCAGGAATAGCGTCTGGGGACCGGGTGCCGGCAACTGGGATTTTGCGCTATACAAGAACGGGCCAATCACGGAGAGACTCAGGTATCAGTTCAGGGCGGAATTTTTCAATATCCTGAATCACCCGTCATTCAACTGCGACAGCTGCATTGACCACAGCAATAACAATACTTTGGGTGACAGCAGCTTTGGTCAGCTTACGGGCGCGAATGATCCTCGCGAGATCCAATTGGCGCTCCGACTCATGTTCTAAGGCGTGGATTGGGTGCGGTTTGGACGTGCCCCTCACGCAGGTCGCGCGGTGGCTTAAAATCTCCACCGTGGGGTCCCCTGTACGGTTCCGTTTGCGACGGCACTATTTCTACTGTGTGGTTGTGGGCTTGCTGGCCGCGTGCTGGCCGGTGCTGGGCCAACATGCGGCCGACAATCAACCCAATCCTTCAACTGATGATACTCGGAATAAGCAACGCGAGGCGGCAATCTCGCAATATGAGCAGTTGCTGGCCACTGCTCCGGCGACAACTCCTCGTTCGACCCTATTTGGAATCCGAACGCAAATGGCTACTGCGCTCTTCATGCTGCACCGTTATGAGGATTCGCTGCGCGCGCTAGAGCCCGTAATTCCGGCCATCTCGAAAGGTTTTTCCAATTCGCCACCCAAGGCGGCTCCGCAACCTAGAGCTATACCGCCACAGGCATGGGTGGTCCAGGGACTCGATTATCTTGAGCTGAATCGAGTGCCTGAGGCCACCCGCTCGCTTCGACAAGCAATTGCGGTGAACCCGAACAGCGGGACAGCTCGTTTGGCATTAGGAGATGCCCTGGCGCGCAGCGGCCAGCTGCATGAGGCTCTGCGGGAGTACCAGGAGCAGGCGCGACGTACTCCGACTTTGTCGGACCCTTGGTACAAGATGGGTCTGGCTCACTCCGCCCTCGCAAGCGAACTGCCGGACAAGGCAGGGGAGAAATTTCGCGACAGTGTGGTTGGCCAGATGCTCGCCGCTGAGAAACTGCTAGCCACCGGCAATAACCTCGAAGCAGCTCGACTCCTCTCTCGTTTGCTCCGGCAAACGTCGGCTCCTCAAGTTCAGCTTCATGCGAATTTGGGTGCTGCGCTGCTCGGTCTGGGGTATTCAAAATCTGCCGAAAATCACTTCCGGCAGGAGTTATCGCTCGATCCGTATTGTCCGCTGGCCAGGCTCGGCCTGGCTGAAACAGCAGCACTGCGCGGCGATTGGGATGACGTGCTGGTTCAGCTCAAACAATTGGACAACATGCATCCGCATGGAACAACGCTGCTGCTGGATTCTCCACCTGCGGGGCTGGTGCGACAAGCGTGGGCTGAGGGAAGGATGCAAGCTAGTGAAGGCTTCGCGACATCGTGGGAGGGGGCGATCTGGAAAGCGTGGCTCAGCGACTCCGGGCACGTAAAGGTTTCAGGCAACGCTGAGATCGGCGCTTGCAAAAACCCTTCGCCGAAAGCGATGGCTACGGCCGGTTCTTGGTTGTCCGAAGCTTGTTATCATTTGCTGCGAAAACGGCTCAGGGGAAAGAACAGTCTTTCGCGGGCTGAAAAGATTAAGTTAGCGGAGGCTGAATTCCGATTAGGAGACTACGACGCAGCGTGGCGCGCCGCCGAGAACGTGCTTCGATCTGATCCGCAACAGTTATGGGGAACTTACTGGTTAAGCAAAGCCCATTCCGCACTGGCCACAGATTGTTTCGTCAGGGTCGGCACACTGAACCCAGACTCGCCGAGGGTTCATCAGATGCTTGCGCAACACTACGCCGCTTCGGGCGACTACACGAAAGCAAAAACAGAATACCTGGCTGCTATCCGCTTAGTTCCGGATCTGCCCGACCTGCATCTGGGCTTGGCGACGGTTTATCGACATGCCGCGGAGTGGTCCCAAGCCCAAACGGAACTGGAGAGAACGTTGGAATTAGCACCCGGTTCAGCGGTCGCGCGCTATCAACTGGGAAACACGTACATCCAACAGCGGCAGTGGGAGTCGGCGGTGCCCCAGCTGCGCCAGGTTCTCGCCGATTCGTCACTAGCCTTCGGGGCACGGCTCGATCTTTCTAAGGCAGAAGGTGAAATGGGGCAGACGCGTCAGGCTCTGGAAGATCTGTTGCCCATCGCTTTGGAAGACAAGGATGGGGAAGTTCACTACCGTATCGCGCAACTTTACCGCAAACTAGGCGATAGCGATCATGCCCAAGAAGCCCTTGAGATCTTCAAACGGTTGCATGCGTCTTCGCAGCAGGCGAGCGATCTGGAGTTGGACTTAATGGAGGAAAGGAATTGAAGCAAGTGGATAGTACCGAATCATCTTGGCAATCCCAATAACGATAACTACCTACCCCGTTCTCACCCGACGCAGCTTCCTGCGAGGCTGTGGAAATGCACTCTACTGCTTGGTCCCGATGCTAGGAAACGGGCGCTTGCGACAGCTGGCGGCTTCTCCCGAGCCATGGTTCGTGGACGCTTCTCGAGAGGCCGGACTGGAGGCCTTTCATGATATCTGCGGTTCGCTGGCGAAGGATTATCTCGTCGAGACCACAGGCAGCGGCGTAGCTCTTTTCGACTACAACAATGATGGACTCCTGGATGTTCTGCTGGTAAATGGCTCTTCCTTCGAGATTCTCGATAACCCTCACGTGCCCAGAACCTCCAGCCATCTCTTTCACAACAACGGCGATGGAACGTTTACCGATGTGACCGAGAAAAGTGGGCTTATTAATCACGGGTGGGGCACCGGAGTCACCGTCGGCGATTACGATAACGACGGTTACCGGGATGTCTTCATCACCAACTTCGGCACCAACGCCCTGTTTCACAACAATGGCGACGGAACTTTCACCGATGTTACCCGCGAAGCGGGTTTGGAGTCGTCGAACTGGAACATGGGCTGCGCCTGGGGAGACTACGATCGCGATGGCCGTCTCGATCTATACGTTGCCCGCTATGTGGACTTCGATCGCGCGCGTATTACTCGCCCGGAAATGGATACATACTGTCGTTATCAGGGCATTCCGGTTGCATGCGGCCCACAAGGTCTGCCGGGATTACCGGACTACCTCTATCACAACGAAGGGGATGGAAAGTTTCGCGAAGTCAGCGCCGATGTAGGAATTCGTGATACTGGCCGCGCCTATGGCATGGGCGTGAGCTGGGTCGATTTCGACAACGACGGCTGGTCGGATATTTACGTGGCCAATGATTCCATGCCTAATTTCTTGTGGCGCAACAAAGGCAATGGGCAATTCGAAGAGGTTGGCTTCGAAGCCGGATGTGCGGTAAGCGCTGACGGCAGGGCACAGTCGTCGATGGGAATCGCGGTTGGGGACTACGATAATGACGGCTGGATGGATCTGTTTGTAACCAACTTCGCCGAAGATTACAGCACGCTCTATCACAATAATCATGGTCAGTTCGAGGACGTGACCTACCAGGCCGGCCTTGGTACTGTGAGCTATAACCAATTGAAATGGGGGGCTGGTTTTGTCGATTTCGACAATGACGGCTGGAAGGAGCTTTTCGTCGCGAACGGGCACATTTATCCGCAGGCGGACCAGACCCAGAGTCGCTATCGCCAGGCCAATCAGCTCTTCCGCAATCTGCGCAATGGCCGTTTCGATTTAGTCTCTGGCCAGGAGGCCGGCTTCACTAAACCGCGTAGCAGCCGTGGAACTGCTTTCGGTGACCTGGAAAACAAAGGACGGATCGAGATTGTGGTGAATAATATTGACGAGACTCCTTTTCTCTACCGTCAAAAGCGACCAAATACTGGGGCGTGGGTGCGGTTGAAATTAGTGGGCACGAAATGCAATCGCGATGCCATCGGTGCCAGGATTACAATCACTGCCGGTGGACTGACCCAGATCGACGAAGTACGCAGCGCGGACAGCTATATCTCGTCGAGTGACGTCCGTGTTCATTTTGGCCTCGGCAAGGCGCTGGCTGTTGAGCAGCTGCAGGTTCGCTGGCCCGACGGAAGCGTAGAAAAACGGACAGGGCTTGCGATCAATAAAGAGCATCTGATCCGCCAAGGTGAAACCTGATGCGGTGGGAATTGGAAGCGACGGGCAGGCGCCGTCCGCGGGTAGCCAATGAGCCTCAGGCAAATTGGATTCGTGGTCAGCCAAGCCATGACAAGCTTCCAACATACTCGAGCAATTTGTATTGGCTGCTCCTCTGTTCGTGCTTACTGAGCATGACGGTCCAGCTGAGAAGTCAGGCGACGGCACATCCCCAGCCCGGTCTCCACCTGCTAGATGTTCGGCCCGGCGAGGCCGAACAATCGGTCCTGCCAAACCGCGATCAATTACTTCCTAACATTGCGGCCGCACGGGCGGCGCTGCACTTAAATCCTGATTCTGCCAGAAATCACCTCTCACTGGGCTTGGCATTGAAGGCCATCGGCGAAAATGAGAGCGCCTGGAGAGCTGTCTGTCGCGCGCTCGAACTTGATCCTTCCCTGGCTGACGCATGGTATCAAAAAGGCGTAATGCAGGCCGACGAACAGAAATGGCTAGAGGCGGTTGAATCTTTTCGCAAAGCCGTAGAGGCTTCTCCTGGTCACGCTGCCGCCCACTTGGCATTGGGAGAAATGTGGATACGATTAGGAGGCTTTCAGCAGGCCGCCAACGAATTGGAGGCGGTGTTGCGCCTCAGTTCTAAACATCCTGGGGCACATTACGGTCTGGGTTTGGTCTATCTGCAGGAAGGCAATTTGGCCACTGCGGAAACCGAGTTTCGGCAAGCCTTCACGTTGCAACCAAACTCTGTTGCAGTTGGGGAGAGTCTGGGCGAAACGCTGGTTCGCGAGCACAAGTGGTCCGATGCGGTAGCCATTTTGAATCACGTTGTGGCGGTGAATCCGGACTCGCTTGAAGCGACCAACGCCCTTGCCACCGCGCTGCAGCATTCTGGCCAGCAAGAACAAGCGGCAGAGGAGTTTCGCAAAGCACGGGAACTATCTCGCCGGCAAGTGACTTTTCTGAGAGTGCAAGGCGCATACAACCAGGGCCTGGTATCGTGGCGTGCCGGAAAGCTCCAGGATGCCGTCACCGCTTTCCGCGCTGCGATCAGCATGGATCCAGATTACGCCGATGCGCACAACAATCTTGGCGGCGTTCTTTGGCAAATGAATGATGTTACCGGAGCTGTGGCCGAGTTTCAGGCAGCAGTTCGCTCGAATCCGGCTTTCGCGGAAGCTCATAATAACTGGGGCAGCGCGCTAATCCATGCAGGGGAAATCGATCACGCCATTGAACAGTTTCGTGCGGCGATCGCTTCGCGCGCAGCATTTGCTCAGGCACACTTCAATCTTGGTCGGGCGTTGTTGAAAAAGCGCGAGTTGCGAGAAGCTGAAGCGGAGCTCCGCAGCGCTCTCATTTTGCGGCCCGAAATGGCGGCGGCACACATTGAACTGGGTGTCGCGCTGGCAGTACAAGGTGGAACTCTGTCACCCGCTGCTCGCGCTGAATTGAATGAAGGATTGCGATTGGATTCGCTGCTTCGTAGTTCCATTCCTCCCGAATATTTGGAAGGATTGCATTAAAAAGTCGGTGACCTTGGCTACGACGAAACCTTGATTCCTTTCCCCTCCTCTAGTGTGATATAGCGATCGAGGGGCAAACCAATGAATCTCTCTATTAGAGCGCTCGGTTTCGGCCATTTGACTTCTACCCAATCAATTTTCGTGCGACTCCCGACGCCGAGGACTGCGCGCGGATCATGAGATGCAAGATAACTGCCACCTCCGACTTTAAAGATGTGGCGCTGCAAATCGCCCGAGTGCCAGGTAATGAGAGCGCCCACCGCATCCCGATTCGCCCGTTTGCCAATTAGCCGAACCCCGAGCCAGTGATTTCCTTTGCCCGAATTGTTCCGCAATAGCAGGGGCGCGCCATTATTAACTGCCACAAGAACATCCACTGCTCCATTATTATCAAAGTCACCAACCGCCATGCCGCGCCCGGCGAACTTCTCACTGAAAACCGATCCGGCCATCGCACTGATGTTTTCAAACGTGCGTTCAAAACCAGAAGAGCTGTTTTGAAAAAGCAGCATCGGCTCGGAATAATTCACGTCTTTGAAGCGTTCTTCGATCCTGTCATCGGGATGCCCATTCACGAGAAAAAGGTCAAGATTCCCGTCGTTATCAAAATCGAAGAACTTAAGACCCCAGCCACTCATCAGAAGCGTGAGCTTACCGATGCTGTTCGAGATGGCCACGTCATCAAACGTTACATCGTGCTTGTTGTGGTACAAGGAGTACATTTCGTGGTCAACGTTAGCCACGAAGAGATCGACACTGCCATCCTGATCATAATCAGCCGAGTCGACTCCCATCCCCGAACGGGATCGGCCATCGCTGCTATACGCAACTCCGGCTTCGAGTCCGATCTCTTTGAATTTGCCGTTGCCGGTGTTTCGGAAGAGGAAGTTGGCCACCGTGTCATTGGCGACAAATAGGTCGAGATTGCCGTCATTGTCAATGTCTGATGCAACTACGCCCCATGCCTTACCCAAACTAGCCGCGATTCCAGACTCTTGGCTGACGTCGGTAAAAGTGCCATCTCCATTGTTATGGAATAGCCAGCTCGGCATGGCATTGTAGACTCGTGGAATGCAATAGTAGCGCTCGCCGGTCTCATTATTGCCGCAGAACTTGTTCTTTCCTTTGTCGAAATCAACGAAGCGACATACGAACAGGTCTAGCCGTCCATCGTTATCACAGTCGAACCATACAGCGCTGGAGGACCAGCCCGGCGCGGCCACACCAGCTTTCTGGGTGACATCGGTGAAGGTGCCGTTACCATTGTTGTGGTAAAGGATATTGTGTCCGTACTGAGTGACGTAGACATCCGGAAAACCATCGCCATCGTAGTCGCCAACGGCAACCCCCATGCCGTAGCCACCGCCGAGAACGCCCGCCTTTTCTGTGACATCGGTAAAGGTGCCATCGCGATTATTACGATACAGAGCATTGCGGAGTGGCGGGTTCGGATCGTAGAAGTCACAGTGACCGCTATTCACTAGGTAAACGTCCATCCAACCGTCATTGTCATAGTCCAGAAAGGCACAGCCTGCCCCGACCGTCTCCGGCAAATAATAATCGGGCGATCTTCCATTCACATGTTTCCAGGAGATGCCGCTGGCCGAAGGGGGAACAGCGATAAAGTACGGTTCGGTGCTTGGCTGGCCGAAACCGGTTGTGCTCCTAATCCTGCCCACACGGGAATTGGAACTCAGCAATCGATTGCCAAGGCAAGTAAGGCTGAACCCCTTGAGGAAGTCACGTCGAGAAAAAAACCTCATTCTAACCCCATTCTAAGCCCTGTCATGATCCTGTGCCCGAGGACTCCTCTTGGGATGCTTCGGCCACGTTGGCCAGTTCCGGTTGATGCCTCTGCAGGGGAGCTGTGGTTTCTTTGACCGCGGTCCTCGTTTCAGCCCGAAACGGTTGTGACCTGGCATCCCCGGGGGTTTCGCTGGTTTTGGATTTGGAAAGTTCGACAGGACAGCCCCGACGCTCCGTCGTCAGCCGTGAGGTTCGAGATCTGACCCGCAGGGTGTGCCGACAGAATCCTACTTGCGGTGCACCGCGCATTCACGGAGAACTGCTCAAGCTCAGCATCGAATCTTGGGAAGCGGCAGCGTGCACCAGATCACGTATGAGATTTCCGTCAGTCACAGATGTGGAATCGCTTATTGGCTATAAAATCCTGTGTCGAATATGCGGCTACGAAATTCCAGTCCTGAAGCGGGAATGTTTAACACGGCACTCAGCACGGCAGGCTACCAAGATAACTTCTCCGGCAAGAACTCAGCGAAGAGATCGTCGTAGTAGGGTTTCAATTGTTTCGGGTCCGGCTTGGAGTTCCCTTTGGAATACAAATCGTACGGATTGAATCTTTTCACCCATGGCAGCATCGCTTTGTCTTTTTCATTTTCCAAATGTTGATAAGCCCCATGCCGATGCCATGCATAGAAGGAGTGAAAGCGAAGCATGTAGAGAGCTTCATCCGGGAGATAGGGTTTCATTGCTTCCGCTATGTAGCCGTCATGCCCAAATGACATGTGGACGTTTTCCAAGCCGCAACTCGGTTCGTAGATCCCATATTTGGTCTGGTATTCGGGAACGTTCGCGTCTGGATTTCCTCTGAAATATTCTGGGAAAACGACCTGATCTGACCAAGCGCATCCAACCGGAAACGTATCTCCTACAACTCCCCACTGCGGTTCCCCATACAAACAAAGGCATTTTCCAAGATCATGGATGAAGCCGACCAATACCATCCAGCGAGGTTGACCATCTTTGCGGATGGTTTCGGAGGTTTGCAAGAGATGCTCCATCTGGCTGAGATCTGTATCCGGGTCGCTGTCGTCTACGAGCGTGTTGAGGTATTCTGCTGCCTCCCAAACGCTCTTTTTGTCGCGCGTAAGCCCGAAGTACTGCTTCTCTTTGCTCAGGACGTAATCGAAGGTTTGCCTCTCGTGATTGGTACGATAGAACTCGGCTACGCCCGGATTCGCCTTGGCGTCATACTCGCGATACTCGGATTTCGATTTTCCTTCTTTGTATCGGCCTGCAACGAAGCCTTCCCACAGCTCGATCCCATTTTCATTGCTCGAGGAGTCTTGAACCCGTGGGCCCATGCGGTGCCCCTCCCTCCAGGCATTCCCAAGTAGTGTAAGCCCACGACGGCGGCTGCTGAAATCCTTTTCGCAATTTTCTAGACCTTCGCGCGGAAGGCACACCCCTTCAAATGCTCCCTTGCCGGTGGGCTTAACCGAGGGCAGATGTACAAAATCTGAGGGCGCGAAACACTGATTTGCAATTACCGGCCTTTGGGTGGCAAATGTCACGATCAGTCATACACGGTGGACGCGGCCGAGTGTGCACAGAGGCAATCGGAATCGTTGGGCATTTGACCGAACGACCTCGCTGACAACGAATGACGGCCGATTGACCGTCAAAGAGATCTCATTATTCTCCGCCTTGCCGAGTCTTCAATGACTTGCCGAAATTGTGGTTTTTGGCTGTGTCGCAAAAGGTGTCGTAACCTATTTGCTATGCGGCTGTTTCAGAGGTTGGCGGACGGTAATCGAGCGCAGCGCGCACGATTTCAGCTCCGGGTGCCTCCTCCGCTTTGTGCAGCATTCGCAATGTTCGCAAAGCGCAGTTGGCATTTGCAGCCGAGCCAGGAAACTTCAACTGTTCAGCGCAATCACCTGTGATCTGGTCGACCCCAACATCGCAACAGATGTCGACTTTAGTAACCGCCAGCCGTAACGGTAAAACTTCCTGGTTTTGTCTTCGAGTCTATCGTTCACCCATTCGAGAAATCGATCCGCAAACTCGTGGCAAACAGCAGGTTTGGTTGGAAGTGGATCTGTCCTTTCCACCGAGGCCAGTTTCAGGCTCGCGACTGGCAGTGCCCTAACTGATTTCGTCTCTTGCGTTGACGCACGGTAGCGACGGCCTCGTACCGTGAAGTCATACCAATAGAACCTTGACTTGGGCTTCTTAAACAGCTTCACGAGTTTCCTCCTTGCTGCCCGCACGGAAGCAACTCGCATGTTCTGCACAATGCCGTCGTGAGAACGGCTACATGATAGCTCATGGGCTATCGAACGAATGCGTTTTCGGCCCTGGCGCTGTCCGCCTAGATCGAAGGAGGGAAGCAGCATCTAGTGCGCAGGAGGGCTCAAGGTGTGGCAGAAAAACGCGAGCACTACGTTTCCGATGTGACTCTGCCGTGACAGGGATCTCAGGATCTGCAACTAACTGAAAGCAAAGGGCGGCGCGGATGGCTCCCTGAGCCCCCAAAGACACCCTGGGTAACGCTTATCGAACCTTTATCGAACCCACAACGCTGCCCTAGTGGCCAGTGCCGCGTCCGCGGAGGTGAAGCTAGCATTTGTATAGAGCAGCAATATGCCGGGTGCTGCCGGTGGCGATTATCCCCGCGCGACTGCGTTGCTCAATTCGATACCACTGACCGGCGTTACATGCGGCGCGCCAATCTGTAGATCGTTTCTGCCCTCATTCTCTAGTGCGTGATCGCGGTATTGTTACGCGACTCAGGTTCGACAGCTGCGTTCGCTGGCGCGTCCTTGGGGTCAGGTTTCCTTTCAAACAGCACATTCGTCCGGATGATCAAAGCCAAACCCAGGAAGTTGACACTTCGCAAATACAGATCATCCTGGCGAATGTAGGAGGGCTGAAATGTCAAGTGCCGATTGATCGGCATATCCACTGCAGCCACAAACCAGTTGCGCCGCAGCCATTTTTCGGGCGCAAAATCGTGATACACCTCGTCGAAGACGAACGGATTCATTCTGTACGAACCCAGTGAAAGGGGATGACTGACGTAAACCTTGTTGCGGTAGCGGTCGATCTGCGATGCTGGTGTGAAGCGGCGCACATACATGTTTCGGTCGGAGAGAGTGAAGCCACGCCAGGAAGTCAGCACTGTGCCAGCGAGACGAAACTGGTTTTCACGGTAGCTCTGGTTTGCGATGTGGCTGGTCAACAGCGACAGGCCGCTCGGCGGAACGCTCACGAATAGATAGCCCGGGGTGACCATGAAATGCTTCTGGACGGTTGTGGGCACCTCCAGCAAGGCGATGCTGGTGCGTAGATTCCCCAGATAAAATCCGTAAGTATTGACGGTGACGTGCGAAGTGACCGGGGTCGTAATTTCTACGTAATCCGCAGGAGAGAAAATCGCACCGGAGCTTTTGCCATTTCCCTCAACTTCCTGCGCAATTCCCAGGCCGGCGAGAGACAGCAGAAATAGAACAGAAATGCAACGACTCAACGTGTACCCGTTCCGCCGCGCAGATGTCTGGCCTGATGTTTCCATGGAGGCTTACCCCTTCACGCCTTCGCCATCTCGTACAAAATGCCGATGGCCTGCTGAGCCGTCGCTTGGCGGAGATCACCCGCCAGTTCGCCTGCGAGGGTCATGACTGACACCGTCGTCGCCCCCGCTTTCGCCATCCGCCGTAAAGCTGCTTGTTCGGTGCGTTCGCTAATTCCTCCACAAGCGTCCAAAACGACGAACACCTTGTAGCCCTGATCGGAAGCCGTAAGTGCGGGAAGTTGCACCGCCAGTTCCGTGGCCACGCCGGAAATAAGAAGAGTCTTTCGACCTGTCGATTGGATCGCTGAGACTATCTCTTCGTTCAGGAAAGAATCACAGGTCGTGCGGTGGCGCGTCGGCAGATCGCCTAGCCCCTCCGCAATCTGCGGAATCATTTTGGATGGTTTTCCATCCTCGCCGCGAACCCCGGATACGACGGCTGGGATGCTCAACAGCTTAGCCAGCTTCGCCAGCGCGAGGACCCCCCTCTTTAACCGGTCCAAGGGATTAGTTTGGCTGAGTTCGACGATGCCGGTTTGAAGGTCAACAAAAAGGATGATGGCGTCCTGCGCGATGATCCTTGATTTCGAGTCATCCATGATGAGAAACCCTTTCTGCAACCTCACCTTGCCGTTCGTACTCCGACCAGTCTCCCGATACGCACCTGCACGCGTTCGGTGAGGAAGCTCTTTTCTTCGCGAACGACCCTGCAGGAAAACCTGGTCTCCAGAGCCAGCATCATGGCCCCCGCAATCATCGCGAAGACACCCAGTGAGCCCGCAATCAGCGAAAGCGCAAAACAAAACTCGACTCCACGCTTGATTCCCGCAGAGACCAGCGCTGCACCAATCAACGACACGAGGGTGCTGGCCACGAAACCGGCCACAGCGGATAGAAGCAGGTTAAGGCTCGTACGATCAACAGGGTTCGCGTTTCAGCAGCCGACAACTGGCGAATCCGAAGCCGTAGCTCGCTTTCGTCCAGATTCGCTCTCGCTTCAACTATGTCAGCTAACTCGTGCACTCGGTCAATGGCACGGCCGTAGCGGTTGCCCGTTCCAAACAGCAAAACGCATGAAGCGTTGGTCAGAACAGCCGGCGCCGAGATGAAAGTCAGAATCGCGAACGGATTTGTCGGAAGGTCCATTGCTCCTCTTTCACCGCCTTCATAATCGGCGCCAAACGGCTATCCGACTATCCTTTCAGAGGTCGTGCGGAGCACCTTATTGATGGCGTCGCAGTCACACTGAATTGAGCCTCCCGCAAAGGCGAGCGCGGCGATGCTCCTTTGCGCTGCCGGTAAATTGCCGTATCCGTAGGCATCAGTTACCACGATCGGGATATAGCCCAAATCCATCCCGTGCCGAACCGTTGGTTCAATCCCAACCTCAAGCGCGATTCCCACAATCACGAACGAGTTGATTCCAGAATCCCGAAATGCGATATCGAGAAAGGTCCCCTCGAAGGCCGACATCGTGATTTTGTCGACAACTCCCTCGCTGGGCAGCGGAGCAAGTTCGGGAGCGATTCGAAACTCGGGGGTGTCCCGCAGGAATGCTGGCTTGACCTTATCGACATGATCCACATGCTGCCAGGCCATAGCGGTTCGCAATTGGATCACTCCGGCAACCTCGTTTGGCAGGGACATGTGGCGTGTGAAGAACACGCGGTAGCCGGCGCTGCGCGCGGCTTCGAGCACACCACGGACGCGTTCTACCACCTGATGGCCGTCGGCAATCTGCGACACAATCCCCACCTGCATGTCGTAGACGATGAGAGCCGCTCGCTGAGGATGACACACTTCGGCTAGGGTCAAGGGAATGTCGAGACCGAATGCGTGTTCCACGCTACTGGGCTCCCTGGGTCACGGTGCTTGCGCCGGTCCGGTCGTATGGCTTGTTCGTGTCTACCTTCGGATCGAACAGGACTTCAATCGGCAGCGGCACCTGTAATGAGATGAAGAACCACTCGAGGAAGCCCGCTTTGGTCAGAGGAAAGTCATCTGTATAGCGTTTTGCCGCTTCGACGCTATCCAATTCGAACATGATCACAACCCCAAGTTCATCCGCCCGAGCATAGTTCTCCCGTACGATGCCCGCCTTCCACAAACGCCACACGTTAGCCACCTCTTGTGGTAGGTAGGGTTCGATCTTTGCGTACGTCACGCCCGGCTTCATTCGGTCGTAAGCAATAATTTTCATGCTTGCTCCTTGTCTTTGTTTTCAGATTGGACTGTTTACACTCCAAGGGCTTTGATCACCAACTGCGCCACTGCACCGCCGGAGTACTGTTGCTGGCCGGTGATCAGGTTGCCGTCACGCACCGCGTGCGCTTTGAAACGACCCGATACGATGAAGTTGGTTCCCGGAACCTTCTTCGCTTCATCCTCGATCCAGAACGGTTGAATTCTCTTGCCAACAAAGTCGTCGGCATAGGTCTCTTCGGAGTTAGCAAAGCCAGTCCAGGTCTTTCCATCGACGAGGAGCTTCCCGTCCACTTTCGTCTTCAAGAGAATGCAGGTCGCATGGCAGAGAACGGCCGTCACTTTTCCCGCCTTGTAGGATTGGCCTGCCAGAGCATGGACGCGTTCGTCGTTGTAGTACGTGTACATCGGCGCTTGTCCACCAACGAAGAGTATGGCATCGTAATCGGCGATCTTGAGTTGATTGATAGGCCTCGAGTTTTCTACCAGCTTTAGGTGTTCTGGGGACGACAGGAATCCGAGAGAGATCAAATCATGTGCCGAATATTTGCTTTCGTCGCGAGGATCACTCCAGCTGTCAGCTTCGAGTTTGCCGCCATCCGGGCTAAAGATATCGATCTTGTAGCCGTGCTCCGCGAACTCCCAGTAGGGATGAGCCAGTTCACTCCACCAAAACCCGATCGGCCAGCCGGTTTGCTTTGACACGGAGGGGTTGGAAGCAACAATTGCGATCTGCTTAGGTCTATTTGGATTGAGTATGTCAATCGTTTCGCTCATCTGGATTCCCCCCGCGCACATTCGATTTGCTGACCCCGCGACGCGTGAGTCAACACCGTCGGGCCATCGCCCGCCAGTGGCAATGCAAGAGCGCTGCCACATCCATCGTTATGAATTCATGAGTTTTCTCGACAAGGTAGGATGATGCATCCCGACAATTGGCGGATTCCGACAGCTCCCAACCTTTGGGGGAGGCGCATGCCTGGTGCACGCACATAGCAGATACTCAACACCGGACATTGGCAACGTTTGAGAGACCACAGGGTTGGACGAGATAGAGGGACGAAAGGCTATTTTAGGAAGCTTGACGAGACTTGAATAGATACTTGTCAATGCCTAGAGTGCGGATCTTGGTTTCAAGCGTGGAGCGTGGGATTCCGAGTATGGCGGCGGCACCGGCTGACCCAGCAACCCGCCCCTTGCTCTCTCGAAGAGCTGATTCGATCAGCACCCTTTCGCGATCGCTCCCCAGACGAGCAAGACTATTGCGGGCTTCGCTTTGGCGGTCCGGTTCGTGTTGCAACCAGACTTCGTCGATGGACAAAGTGTCGCCGTCACAAAGGATTACTGCCCTCTCAATCACATTTTGCAGTTCGCGAATATTGCCGGGCCATTGATACCCCTTCAACAACTCCAGAGTTCGCTTCTCAATATTCGTTATCTTCTTGCCAGCCTTGTTCGCATAGCGCTCGGTTAGGTATTCCACGAGCAGCGGGATGTCCTGTTTGCGATCGCGCAGTGGAGGCACATCGATCGGAAACACATTGAGCCGATAAAACAGATCCCTACGAAAAGTGCCCGCATCGATTGCCGCCTGCAGATCACGATTAGTGGCGGCGATGATCCGTACATTCGTGGTCAGGGTTTGGTTTCCGCCGATGCGTTCAAATTGGCGCTCCTGCAAGACGCGCAACAAGGCAATCTGCGTTTCCCCGGGAAGGTCGCCGACCTCATCCAGGAATAAGGTGCCACCCTCTGCCAGCTCGAAGCGCCCTAAGCGCCGCTGTGTAGCTCCCGTGAAGGCTCCTTTTTCGTGACCGAAGAGCTCCGAGCCAATAAGTGCAGCCGGTATCGCCGCGCAGTTGACACTCACGAAGGCCCGTGAAGCCCGCGCAGACCGTTTGTGAATGGCACGAGCAACCAACTCTTTTCCCGTACCGGTCTCCCCAGAAACCAGAACAGTGGAATCCGCACGCGCCACTTTCGTGACCTGAATCAAGACGCGCCGCAACGGCTCAGAAGAGCCGACAATCTCCTCAAATAATGAAGTCTGGTCGATCTCCTCTTTAAGAGCCAGGTTCTCTCTGTAGAGCTCCTCCTTCAGTTGCTTGATTTCTTCGAACGCATTCTCCAGAGCGGCTTGCGCCAGGCGTTGCTCAGTGACGTCCATATTGGTTCCAACCAACTCCACGACCTGACCGGATGCGTTGATGAAAGGCCGGCTGACGCAGTGGATATACTTTATCGAGGCGTCTGGAAGAACAACGCGAAAATCAACGCTCGTCCCTGTCTTCTGCCGGATCCCCCTTTCGCGAGCCTCCTCAAATTTCTGCAGATCCTCAGGGTGAACTCGGCTTCGAGCTTCGCGGTACGATACGGGTCCATTTGCCGGGTCGAATCCAAAGGTTCGATATGCTTCTTGGGACCAGTACGTAATTTCCCCACGAACTGGGTCGTGCGCAAAACTGCCGGTGTGGCTCAGTCTTTGAGCTTCTGCCAAGTATGCTTCGCTGCGGCGCAAACCGTCTTCTGCCTGTTTGCGGTCCTCAATGTCGGTCGCGGTAGCGTACCAACGGACCACGTGACCTTGCTCATCGTGCAGGGGGTTGAACAGAAACAGGAACCAGCGATACTGCCCGTCTTTTGTTAGTAAGCGTGCCTCAGTTTTGAACGGGATGCCGGTTGAAATCCCTCGCTTGCGTGTATCCCAATAACCCGCCAGGTCTTCCGGATGAACTTTTTGGTTAATCAAGTCCTCAGGCAGAAACTCCTCCAGAGTACAGCCGTGGAAATCCAGCGCGACTTGGTTGCCATAAAGGCGGCGACCATCCGCTGCCAGCACGGTTATATGTTGAGGCACTGCGTCCACGAGCTTCCGAAGTTCCCACTCCGCCTGCTTCCGATCCTCAATGTCGGTCCCCGTGGCGTACCAACGTATGATTTCACCCTCCTCACTGCGGAATGGCTTATAAAGAAAAAGGAACCAGCGATACTGTCCATCTCTCCCTAAGACTCGCGCTTCAATTGTGAAAGGAACGCCGGCCGACACCCCACGCTGTTTCTCGTCATAAAACCTCGTCAGGTCATCTGGGTGAAAATGCTGTTTCACCTTGTTGTCATCCAAAAAATCCTCCAGCGCCCAGCCGTAAAAATCCAGCGTGACCTGGTTGGAAAAAAGGCGACGCCCGTCGGCAGAAAGCACGACGATCTGTTGCGGGACGGCATCAACAATCTGCTGAACCTCACGTTCCGCCCGCTTCCGATCCTCGATATCCGTCCTCGATACATACCAGCGCACGACGCGTCCCTGATCGTCGCGCAGCGGGTTGGTTCGGGTCAGAAACCAGCGGTACTGCCCATCTTTCCGATGTACACGCACCTCCGTCTCCCATGGTTCTCCGCTCGCGATCCCCTCGCGGAGTTTGCATTCGAACGAATTGAGATCATCCGGATGGAAGCAATGGGAATAGTCCACGACCAGAAACTCTTCGAGCGTGTAGCCGTGGTACTCCAGGACAGGCTGATTGGTGTGAAGGCGACGTCCCTCGCCATCCAGAACGATAATGTGCTGCGGAACGGCATCGACGAGTTGCCGAAGTTCCGCTTCTGCTTGTTTCCGATCATGGATGTCGGTTCCCGCCGCGTACCAACGGATAATGTTTCCCTGTTCGTCTCGAAGTGGGTTGAAACGAATCAGAAACCAGCGATACTGGCCATCCTTTCTTAGTAGCCGCGTTTCGACTTCCCAAGGTATCCCGCGAGAGACGGCGTCTTCACGCTCCGCCCGCACCCTGTCTAGATCATCTGGATGAAAGGCCCTGGTCCGAAAGTCGCTGGCTTGCGCCTGTTCGAGGGTGAATCCGAAAAAGTCGAGGAATTGCTCGGTCGCATAGAGAACCTCCCCGTCCGGTCCATCGACGCACATACATTGAGGAACAAGGTCGACGAGCTGCCGAAGCTCCGATTCGGCTTGCTTGCGGTCGTGGATGTCGGTCGACGTTCCATACCACTTTGTAATGACTCCCTGATTGTTCTTCACCGGTACGGCGCGAAGTTCAAACCAGCGATACTTGCCATCCTTTCCCCGCAACCGTGCTTCTTTCTCGAAAGGCTCGCCCCCTGCCAGAGCCGCGCGCCATTCCTCCATCCGGCGGTCATCAGGGTGAAAAACTCTGATCCACCCCCAGCCCAGCCCTTCTTCCAGTGAGAGACCGGTATATTCTCGAAAACGCTGGTTGAAGAAGTCGAGTGAGCCATCGGGGAGTTTGCTCCAGACCAAGGCGGGGATCTGGTCGACCATAAGCCGCAGTCGCTCCTCGATCGGCTTCGACGCGGGGTCAGGATTGCAGTTGTGAGTTTCAGCCATAGGGGCCTCAAACCGGCAGGCAGTTCATAAAATTGTAGGGAACTGAGTTGAGCGCGTCAAAAACAAGAGGCAGTGTAGGCCAAACAACCTGCGTAACCCTAGCCGCTTTTGGCTCTGCTGGAATCCACCAATTGTCGGATCGCGCCATGTCCAATTGAGGGGCAGTTCTCGCATTTTCAATCAGTTAGGGTTGGTATCGCCATTGCACCGGATCCTAGGCTGTGCCAGGAGACTCCGGGGATGGTGCTGAAGATTGATCGCAGCGCTGACGGGGAATACGTTGTTCTACGGCTGAGTGGCCGTGTGCAGTCTGAGCACGTGGAACAGCTCAAGGCTGAAATGGAAGGAATCGCCGGGGTCGTTTTGGACCTCGAGGACGTGAAACTTGTCGACCGAGAAGCCGTAGGCTTCTTGGGTCAGTGCGAGACAAATGGCACAGAACTGAGGCACTGCTCGCCATACATCCGTGAGTGGATCACAAAGGAAAAGAACACTCCGGAACCGAAGTGAGGACAGGGGTTGGGCAGAAACGGATGTCCGCCTCGATACCGGCTACTTCCTCTAGCATGCACTGAATACATACTAAAGAACATGATTTGTATGTCCGATTTCGCTTCCTCCGTTCGTCGATAGGGTAGAGGGACCGCGCTTTTCAGACTGCCAATATGTTCCTCGGGATTTTCGATCGTATTGCTGGTGAGCGAAGTCATCAGTGTCTATGTCGTTCGCCAAGGCGACTGTCGGCGATGAAGGAGTGAAGATGTTAAAGATAACAACTCACAACTTAGGCAATGCGACAATCTTCCGGTGCAGAGGCGGAATTACGGTTGAGCATGTGGACCTGCTAAGGATGACCGTCCTCAAGCATGTCGCGCTCAGAACCGCGGTGCTTGACTTGGCCGGGGTCACTGCCGTCGATGCCGCTGGCGTAGGAATCCTTGTCTCATTGCGCTGTTGGGCCAGGACGACCGGGACGCGATTCAAGCTGATGAATCTCACCCCAAGAGTGGAGGACTTGCTGGAACTCTTTAACTTGAGATCCGCGTTTGAGATTTGTTCCGTTCCCGAGATGCTCACTCTGTTGTGTCTTGCGTTTCAGAAATCTCAATTTGCACGAGTTGGGCCGTCAGTGGAGAGTCCCGGTCAACTCGTCGACTTCGAACCTGTGTTCGTTCAGCAGTTCTCGTGAAGGCACTTGATACGTTCTCTCACATGTGTTGGCGCTGTGGGGACTGGCACCGCAAAGGTGCGCTCCCGGGGGTTGGGGATCATCTTTCCGATCGGACAGTGCATGCCAGCGTCAATGTCATCAATGGTCACAAATTGGCCGCCGACCTCCGTTGCTCTTCCAGCACCCCAAGAAGGTAGGATTGAGTCTAGATGACCTACGATCTCAGGCGTGTGGTTGTGTGGAGAAACCTGTTACTAGACGGCACAGATTATTGCGGCCTCTGGCATACGGCGGAAGGCTGGCTGTTGAAGGGCATAGTCGTCGGTGTCCTCAAGCATCAGCGACCGATATAAGCGAGCTACGACATCTACTGCGACGAGCACTGGCTGACCCACCGAGTCCAAGTCCAACGCACAATCGGAAGCGATGTTAAGAGCCTTCGCCTGAGCGTGGAGAGCCTGGTGCCTGGCGCAGTCTGGGTCAAGAGTTGCCGGACATTCAGGGTTGTGACGATATCGACCTCGCGCTGACGCCCGCCACGAACACCATTGCGATCCGGCGTCTCAACCTCCAAGTCGGGAGCAGCCAGTCGATCATCGCCGCTTGGGTCAAATCTCCTGAGCTTACAGTTCAATCCCTACCTCAACGCTACACACGACTTGGAAAAGACACCTATAGATACGAAAGCAACACTGGGTTCTCGGCTGATATTGCGGTCGATGATCTTGGCTTGGTGGCTGCCTATCCCGGTGGCTGGGAGCGAATCGGTTGGCAGTAACAATTGCTAAGGTTGGGACTTTGAGGTTACCTGCACGCGCCAATGCGGTGCTCAAAGAAACTTCGCTCCATCGGATTGCGCGCCAGCTTGAGCGCAACGACCAAATGTTCGCGCGCGTCCTCAAGATGGCCGCTGTCAATTTCAAGTTCGCCGAGCGCTGCGTGGTAGAAGGGATAGTTGGCGAGTCGGTCTGAGTCTTGAATCGCATGGATCTCCTCCAGCCCGCGCCGCGGCCCTTCGCGTTGGGCGATGGCAATCGCTCGGTTGAGAGCTACGATTGGTGAAGGCCGAATCGCCATCAGCTTGTCGTATAGGGAAATGATCGTCGTCCAATCTGTGTCTTCTGTGCGTTGGGCCGACGTGTGGACCCATGCGATTGCGGCCTCGACATGATAGTCGGTAAGTTCGGGGCCCGTTGCCGCGCGCTCTAGCAGCCTCAGACCTTCTTCTGCCAGGGCTTGATCAAACTGCGAACGATCCTGGTCGGCAAGCGCAGTCAAGTTGCCAGAAACGTCGAGTCGCGCCGGCAGGCGCGCTGCGTTTAAGGACATTAGGGCGGCAAGAGCATAGGTCGAAGGTGTCGCTCCAAGCGGGTTTTTCAAGAGCATTGATGTGAGGCGCATTGCCTCGTGACAAAGCTCAATCCGTACTGCTTTCTCCGGCGACGCACCGTGATATCCCTCGTTGAAAAGCAGGTAGAGAGCACGTTGTACCGCCGGCAGGCGGCGGGCAAAGTCTTCGGCACCGGAAATGTCGAACAGTTTTTTGGAGCCGGCAAGAACCTTCTTCGAGCGTGTAATCCGCTTCTCGATGGAAGCGTGGCTACTGACGAATGCGCTCGCAATTTCATCCACGCTGAAGCCGCAAAGAATGTGAAGAATTAGCGCAACCTGCGCGTCTTCTGATAACCGCAGGCTGCAACAGGAGAACATCATGCGCAGCTCATCGTCTCTTACAGCCGCTAGACCAAATTCCTCCTCGACCGTGGGCGCGAGCGTCCATTCGCTCTCAAGCTGGCGCGTCAGTTCGGGCGCGAAGGTCCTGGCGCTTCGCTCGCGCCGCAGAACATCGAGCGCGCGATTCTTCGCTGTGGTCATGAGCCAGGCCGATGGATTCTCCGGCACTCCTCGGAACTTCCAGATCTCAAGTGCCCGGCAGAAGGCGTCTTGCACAACGTCTTCTGCCAGGCCGAGATTGTGAACTCCGAAGATGCGGGTCAGCGTGGCGACCATCCGCCCCGCTTCGTGCCGGAAAAGATGTTCATTCAGTTCCATTACATGTTCAGTTTCATGACCGGGCGCACTTCTACCTGGCCATCGAATTCGAGAATGGGACAGCCTTTGGACAGCTCGGCCGCCTCTTCGAGGTCCTTGGCCACAATCAAGGTATAGCCACCGACCACATCCTTGGCCTCGGCAAACGGACCGTCAGTCACGGTTTTGCGCTTGCCTGCCACGAGCCTGCCCGTACGCTCCAGAGGCTGGCCACGGTCCTTTACGTGGCCTTTCTCTGCCAGTTCCTTGAACCAGGCCATCCACTTCTGCATCACTTGTTGCGCCTGCTCGGGCGACCTGCCAGCTTGGCCGCCACGATAGAGAAATACAAATTCGTTCATGTTAATCCTCCTTGATGATCTTGAACTTCCAATCACTAGACGTTTGGGACCTATGGCAGCGGACATCTTTTTGGGCGGTTAGAAGGGACAGTCCTCGACCTGCACATCTCATGCTTATGCTGGCTCCTTTCCTGGCGCATTTACGAAGCCGAGGCAGACGCACCAGGTCTGGATGAAGGTGACTCCTCATACCGAGAGAGGTCTTCGTCAATGCCCACGAGCTTAAACACTTGCCCACCTGGAGCCTGAAAATAAAGGTGAGGATCGGGCACGTCGACTCTCTTGACGCCGAAGGCTAGAATTTTCTGTTTCATTTCCTCGACGTTATCAGTCTGGAGTTCCAGGTAGATTGCTTTCAAGAAATGGCTTTCATCCTGAGCGGCGCTTTGGTAGACAAAGCAGAAGTGGAAGTCATCCAATTGAAAGCGGTCCACTTCATCATTTTGCATTCTGGTTTTGCAGCCCAGCACATCGCTGTAGAAATTGCGAATCCTGTTCTGCTCTGACCGCGCGGCAAACACCGCACTGTGATTTCCAAGGATTACTATTGCCATAGTCAATTCCTCCGTGGGGTAACCGCCCTCAATGACTTTGTGATTTTAACTTCCATGCTCAAGACGTTTAGACATCTTCGCACCGACATCCTTTTCGAGCCTAGCGGCAGGTGTTAATCCAGAGCAGCTCCTGCCGTGGCATTGATTACCGTTGCGGTCAGCATGCGCCCGTGATCCGAGGCCACGAGGACGGCTGCATTCGCCGTGTCCTGGACCGTCGCTGGAATTTTCAGAAAGTTGGACTGCGCAATCTGTCCGATCGCCTGATCTTTTGTAATGCTCAGTTGGCCGGCCAGAAACTCCATCGTGTCCTGAATGGATGTGCTGTCCACGTTGGCAAGAGTTCGAACGCAAACGACCCTCACGCCAAACGGGCTAACCTCGAAGGCAAGGTTGGCGGTGAGATTCTCAATCGCGCCAAATGCCGCCCCAATCGCGGTTGCTCCGGGCACGTGCGGCCGGGCGGGACTTCCCGTCACGAAAATGATCACGCCGGAGTGCTGCTTGACCATGTGACGCGCCGCGGCGCGCGCGGTGACAAAGCGCGACCTGACCATCGTGTCGAGTGGCACCATGAACTGGTCGATGGGCAAGTCCACCGCGAGCTTTCCATTCCCATACTGTTGGGCGAGAGGGCCGGCGGCATCGAGAATGACGTCGATCTTGCCCGTCTGCTTCAGGATGCCGTCGATGTATTGGTTGACAGCGGCATCATCGAGGGTGTCAATCGCGGCCGCGTGCGCCCGGCCGCCGTTCGCCATGATTTGTGCGGCTACTGCTTCCACGGTAGTTTTTGTGCGGCCTGACAAGAAGACTTCTGCGCCTTCCTTCGCGAACTCTTTAGCGACCGCAGTACCGATTGAGCCGCCAGCGCCGAATACGACTGCCTGCTTGCCTTTCAAGATTGGACTGCTGTTCATTGCATCCTCCTTCATTCGTTCCTGATTTCCACTTCAATCTCAAGACGCTTGAAGGGATCTCGACCGGACAATTTTTCAAAGGACTCCTGCGATTCTCAAGAATGAACGCGATCTGCCGACCTGGGTGCAAATATACGGACGGGAGGCTGCCATAACAATCGTGTGGTGTAAGGCGTCGAAGCTCGATTGAATGACGCTAGCAGAGCGTTTCCAGTGTTCTTCAGAATGGGGAACGAGGCGTTCGCGATGCGAGAACTGGCGCGCTGATGTCGTGAGCCTGTGACTGCGGGTTGGGTGCACGCCCAATGCCGTCTAACTCCGATACCATTTCAGCGGAAAACTCGGTCTCTCGCACGCAGCGAGAAGCAGAGAACGAAATTCAATCGGATCGCCATGGTGCGGAAGAACACGGCGGTCAACGTCACTTCTGTATCCAACCGATATGACGAAACGAAGCGCTCCAAGGGCGCGAGCTGAAGAATAGCTCGGGCCTCCGCATGTAACAGCAAAGGAACCCTGTCCATGGCTGCCGCGTCAAGAAGATTCGAAATGGCGGCCCGCAGAGTGCTCTCGTGGCGCGATCAACCGAATCACACTCTGAATGATGGTACGTCGAGCCCAGGAATGCGCCCACTCCTTGAACACATAGTTTCCTTTTACGGACTCTCCGATGCCAGCGACCAGCACTCCTCAGCTTTCTCCTGGTTTCCGGTCAAAAGAAACGAAAGCAAATAGAGGCCGTTGACGTTCTGTGTGAAGATCTGCTGGAAATCGGCCGGACCCGTCGCGTTTTTGGAGCTTTACGGTCGTGGACGACGATATGGTCGAGATCACGAACTTGAACAGCGGCCTCTGCCTGACGATCGCCGGCGGCAACACTGAACGGAACATCGAATCTGTCCAGTACACTTGTGACGGCGATGCGTCGCGCCGCTGGCGCTACACCGCTGTTGACGCCACAACATTCCGACTCGTGAACGCGCACCGCGGACTCTGTCTCACGATTGCCGGGGGAGGAACCGGTAGATACACCACAGCTGTCCAATTCCTTTGCGACGGAGATCCTTCGCGCGACCGGAAAATCATCTCCGCCCGTTGACTTAGACTGCGGTGTCAGCGGGAATTGGCGTCAGCTACTCAACGGGCTCTGTGGGAAACGTCAGATTCGCGGTGGATTGCGAGCAGGGGCACGAGCGCCTGGTCGTCCGGAGAGGCTCTAAAATTGATTGATCCCCCCTGCTTCAAGGAGTAAACATGGCTAACCTGACGAAGGCCTCGGATATAGATCTCAGTCCCATTTCTGGCAAACAATACTTCAACCTGGAACGCGAGTGGCGCGAGGAGTTTATCTACTTTCTGATGGTCGATCGCTTCCATGACAGCAATGTCCGCTCGCCGCTGTTGCAGCCGGGCCGCAGTAACGGCATCAGCACGCCGAACGATTTTTTCGGTGGCACGATCAAAGGGATCACCAATCACCTCGATTACATAGCGGGACTGGGATGCACGGCTATATGGTTATCACCCATCTTCGAGAACAACCCGAAGGCATATCACGGTTACGACATTAATAACTATCTCGGTGTCGATCCGCACTTCGGCACCGAGCAGGATCTTGTCGATCTGGTAGATGCAGCGCACAACTTCAAAAAGGGCGGCCAGCCGTTTCCCATGCGGATCATTCTTGATGTGGTGATCAATAACTCGGGGGACAACTGGGAGTATCAGGGTGGACCGAAGGCTTACTCCAATGCGCAACAGTTCGACTTCGGCAACTTCCGAAGATCGGATCGGCCGGTTCCCACCGAACTGCGGAATCCGGACTGGTACCATCGGCGCGGCTCAATCGCAAACTTTGATACTCCGCCGGAGAATCAACTGGGCGACATCGTAAGTCTGAAGGATTACGCCAACGATGATGACGAGATCGGCTCGGATGTGATCAATACGCTGATTAAGGTGTACGCGTATTGGATTCGCCAGGCGGACATTGATGGGTTTCGCGTGGACGCCGTGAAACATATGGGTCCCCTGGCCTGCTCGCGCTTCTGCTCCAACATTCGCGAATACGCATACAGCCTAGGGAAGCGTGGATTCTTCTTGTATGGCGAGGTCGCCCAGGCCGATGACGATCTCTACAATCGCTACATCGGCCAGAACACATCCAGCCAGGACGGCAATGACACCGTGTTCTTTGGTATCGATTCAGTTCTCGATTTCCGGCTCGCGGAAGGCAACGGGAACGGTGGATTGCGCGATGTGCTGAAGGGTTTTAACGGACCGCAAACGTTATTCGATCGCCTGGAAGCACAGCGCGAAAGGGCGTTGAACCGGGGCGAGATTGGGCGCTACCTTGTCACGTTTGTCGACAATCATGATTCCTTCTGGCAATCGAGCGGCCGTTTTCCCAACGGCGCGCCGGATGAGCAGGTGATTGCCGCCATCGGATACCTGTTGTGCTCGCTAGGGACAGCGTGCATCTACTATGGCACCGAGCAGGGTTTTTCCGGGCACGGCGGCGACAACGAGATGCGTGAGGCGATGTTCGACAACGCGACACCCAGCCGTAATCTGCTCAATACGAACTGCACAATCTATCAGGAGATCAACAAGATCGCAGGGGTGATGCGGACAAACGAGCCGTTGCGGTTCGGCCGCATGTACTTCCGCCAGATTTCGGGAGATAGCGAACATTTTGGATTCCCATTCGGATTCACCTATACACTCGCGTTTTCGCGGATTCTGTACCCCAACGAGATTCTGGTCGCTTATAACGTAGAGGACAATGACCGCCACGACAGCGTGATTGTGGATTCGATTCTGCATGCAGATGGTTCCAGTATGCGATTCTTGTACGGAGGTGCGGGCACAATCCCAGTTCGCACGGCCACAGATGGCTCACGCTTCGTGAAACTGGACCTGGCACCGCACCAGTTCGTCATCTTGGGATAAGTTCGACTTCCCATCCCTCGGCTGGTAGGGTATCGAGGAGTCATCTTCGAGGACTCGAAGCCCGTTTAGGGGTCAGTCTACGGATTACCACTAATCCACCAGTTGTGCCGCTTCAGTCGACGTGTCGCCTTTGGTGAGCCGTCGGGCCGCACGCCATTCGACAAGTGCTCCACAGCTGACGGTCTTTCCTGTCCGGAAAATCCGTGGTATATCAATGGCTCGAATAGGCAGACCCATTTTTCAATGTTGTGCCACCGAGCAGCCAGCGCGCCCGACACCCAGGGTCATGGCCTTACTGGAAAGGGGTTGGTATGCGAATCCGCCAACTGTTGGCGCCGTCGTTCGTTATCTGTTGCAGCCTGTGCACGTCCGTGGCTGCCTCCACAGGACCCGATGACCGTCCGCTCACCGATCCCAAGTCGGTTGTCTCGTCCTCAAACGCGGCCGCCAGGCCTGCGCCAATCGAGGACCTTTATTTCACAAAGAGTGTTTTCGGCGCTGCCTGGTCCCCCGACGGAAAACAAATCGTATTCACCAGTGACATTGCTGGCCGCTCCAATTTGTGGAAAGTAAGCGCCTCCGGCGGATGGCCGATTCAACTGACCCAGTCTGACGAGCGACAGTACAACCCCGCCTGGTCCCCGGATGGCAAATGGATCGTCTACCAGCAGGACCACGCCGGCGATGAACTCTGGGATCTCTACGCTGTACCCAGTGATGGCGGCGAAATCATCAACCTGACTAACACGCCAGCAATTCGCGAGGAGAATCCGCGCTGGTCCAACGACGGCAGCGCCATTGCTTTCAACTATAAGCCGAAGGATGGTTCGCAATACGACATTGCTCTGCTTGACTGGAACACCCGCAAGGTCCGGCTATTGACCCATGAAGAGCAACCTGGTTACTCCTGGCAAGTGGTGACCTGGAGTAGCGACCACAAGACCATCTACGCCGGTCGCGTCAATCCTCCCTTCACGGACGCTGACATCTACCGCATTGATGTTGCCACTGGGAAGGCGGAGAATCTAACCGCCCATCAGGGCACGATTCGCTATCTGGGATCATCGCTTTCGCCCGACGACAAAACGCTGCTGCTAAGTTCCGATGCCCACGGCGGTTACATGAACGTCGCCCTGCTCGATGTAGCCACCAAGAAGATCACATGGGTCACCGACTTGAAATGGGAAACCTTCGCCGGAAATTTTTCAGCTGATGGCAATCGCTACAGCTACGTCATCAATGAGGACGGAGTGATCGACCCATACATCGTCGATCGGTCCACGAATCATGCGGAGAAGGTAGACCTGCCGCGCGGCCTGAACGTATTTCAGGGCAACCCCAGCGAGTTCGCGCCGCAGAGTGACCGGGTGATCGTTTCCCACGAAGCCTCCAATGAGCCTAGCGACCTTTGGGTTTACGATCTTCGGACCCGGCATGCCGGGCAACTAAGTTTTACTGCAATTGCCAGTTTGCGCGCGACCCCATTACCGCCATCTCAAATCGTCCACTACAAAAGCTTCGACGGGAAAATTATCACCGCGTTGCTCTGGGTGCCATTCAACCTGAAGCGCGACGGCAGCAATCCCGCGCTCGTACTTCCCCACGGTGGGCCCACCGGCCAGATGGTGGATTACTGGAACACCGATGTGGCGGCGCTGACTTCACGCGGATACATCTGCATCGCTCCCAACCCCCGTGGTTCCACGGGATATGGCCTCGACTTCCAGAAGGCTAACTTTCAGGACTTGGGTGGTGGCGACCTCAAAGATGAAATTGCTGGAGTGGATTTCCTGAAAGCCACGGGTTTCGTTGATTCCAAAAAGATCGGCATCTACGGCGGTTCTTACGGCGGCTTTATGACCCTGATGGCTATCGGCAAGACGCCCGACATCTGGGCAGCGGCAGTTGACCAGTACGGCATCATCAGTTGGCTCACCATGCTGAAGAGTTCTGATCCCTCGTTGAACGAGTACCTGAAGGGCCTTTTGGGCAATCCCGAACAAAACCCCAAGGTCTACGAGGACGATTCCCCGATCACGTACATTCGCAGCGAGAAGGCGCCTTTGCTAGTGCTTCAGGGCGACAACGACCCGCGCGTCCCCAAGGAAGAGGCGCAGCAGGTCGTAGACATCCTCAAGAAAGAAGGTCGGGTCGTAGATGTTCACTATTACCCGAATGAAGGTCACGGCTTCGTGAAACGCGAGAACCAGATTGACTCCATCCGCCGCACCATCGCTTGGTTCGATCAATATCTGATGGGAAAGACCCAAACACCATAGAACCAACTCGCTCGTTGGGCGGGCAAGAGATCTGTTCCCGGAAACTCTAAAACGCTATTGACGTCCGGTTTTGGGCGGAATGACGCACAATCCGGAAATCGAACCATGGAGAACCATGTGAGCCCAAGTCTGCTTCGCGGACTCGGAGCCCGTTTCTGGGAGGTGTGCTGCGGGCACAATCGCACTATGCGTCTGGTGTGGTTCAACTCGCGGGTGCTCGACTTCTTGCGTGTCGATTTTTTCGCGGCTGGAACAGTGAATGGACCCGCCTTGATCGCTTGCGATTACTTGACAAACCCATAAGAACTGACTGCGGCATCGCGGGTAAACGTGGCGATCAGGGCGCCGATCTCCAGGTGTGCAGCGCCAAAAATAAGAGCAGCTCAAAAATATCGTTCGGACTGGACATGCACAACACTTCCGCGACGATCCAATTGTTGTGCAAAGATGGGGAAGGGAAGTGGGGCTCGCTTTTTTGCGAGCCGTCAGCATTCATTCCCTAATAACCAGAAGGGAGTTTTGCGATGAGGCCAGCCAACGCGCTTTCGACTAGACGCGAATTCCTGCGGGCTTCCGCTGCGGCCACGGTTTCGGCAGCTGTTCCTGCCTCCTATGCTCTGGATCAACATGCTCCGCAGCAACCGAGAGACGACGCGTTTCTGACGCGGCAAAAGGAACGGCGAAAAGAGTTATGGGAACTCCTTGGGGATTTGCCGTGGGAGCATAAGCCGGGGCCAGCAAAGCTCGTCAGCAAGGAAGAACAAGAAGACTACACGCTGGAGCGGCTGGTCCTCGATTTGAACGGTGTCGAGCCGGTGCCAGCTCTGCTGCTGATTCCGCGTAAAAGGCAAGAACCCGCGCCGGGCCTCCTGTACATCCACTGGCATGGAGGGATGTACGACCTGGGCAAAGAGATGCTGCTCAAGGGTGTGGAGGTCGCGCCAGCGTATGCGCCTGTGTGTGCGCAGAAGGGACTGGTGACGCTGGCGATCGATAGTTGGTGCTTTGGCGAGCGCAAGCACGAGAAGAACGGTCACGAAGGCGAAGAAAACGCCTTCAAGCTGATGCTTTGGAAGGGGCAGGTATTGTACGGGATGATGATGTTCGACGAATTTCGCGCGATGGATTACCTGGCGAGCCGTGCGGAGGTGGATAACCAGCGGCTGGGTGCGCTGGGTATGTCCATGGGCTCGACGAAAGCGTGGTGGCTTGCGGCGCTCGATCCGCGCGTGAAGCTCTGCATGGATGTGTGCTGCCTGACGGATTACGAAGAGCTCATCAAAGCCCATGGCTTGCAGGGGCACGGGATCTACTACTACGTGCCTTCGCTGCTAAAGCATTTTCAGACTGCGGAGATCAATGAGCTGATTGTGCCGCGTGCGCATCTCAGCGTGAACGGAAAGCACGATGAACTAACGCCACCAGCAGGTGTATATAAGGTGCGTGATTATTTACAGCCGCTATATCGGAAATATGGGAACCAAGCGGCCCTCCGAGTAGAGCTGTTCGATTGCGCCCACGTAGAGCTGCCGGAGATGCGCAAGCTCACTTTGGAGTGGATGGATCGCTATTTGATCGCGGCGCCGGGAAATTGATCCGCTACCGTGGTAACTCCTGGTAACTTCGCTTCGCGCATTCCAAGCGCATTTCTACCCAGTTTCCAGACGGCCGGCAAACCACGCCCCTATCTCTTTTGCAATGGCAGGCCCCGACCCATTCACGGTACCGCCCATATACATCCGCCCCGGAATATGCCGCACCGTCTCAGCGGCCGTGAAGGTCGAGCACCAGTCCACTGCATTTACGAAGAGCGTGTTCAGTTCACGATTGAGCGCTGGTCGGTTCCACTCCACTCCGCCCAGCACTCCCGGACAGACCTCAGTGCCGTCAATCGTTACGGGGCGCATCCACGTTCTTGATCGTTGTGACCGGCGTGGAATAGACGACTTCGTGATTCTCCCGGTTAACTGCACGCAGAATCCCGTCCTTGCCCACGGTCGTCAGGAAAGGAGTGTCTCGCCCGTCAATCTTTGCCTGAAACAGCGGAATCACCTGGGTTAGGTCCCAGTCGTGGGAATCGTTTGGGCCCATCTGCCGATACCAGAGAAGTTTGCCCGTAAGGGCGTCCAAAACGACCACCGAATTCGTGCAACGGTTATCGCCGGGGCGAAGGTCGGCGGGTAAGTCCGGCGCGGGGTTGGTAACCGCTACGAACAGCTCCCCTTTGTGCGCATCGAGCGTGAAGGCCGTCCACACACCGACCCACCTCCTAGCTTGATCCCCTTGGGATTGCGCCACGATTCAGACCCCGCAAGATTTGCTCCCGGCACTGTCTGAAACTTCCATACTGGCCAACCATCGCGCAGAAGAAAAGCGCCCACCCAACCAGAAATGCCATTTTCACTGCCCGCCGGCCCCGATCAAGACCAGATCCTCAAAAATGAGCGGCGCCATCGTGAAGGTCTCGCCTTGCGCGGCATCCGCCGCCTTGGCGGCCCACACCAATGTGCCAGTGTCGGCGTTGAGAGCCAGTAGATATCCATCCGATGTTCCGCGAACCAGATCACCGTCCTTAATCGCCACGCCACGATTGTTCGCCCACACCTCGGGGGCACGAGGCTCCCATGTGTAACGCCACTTCGGCCGGCAGTCGGTTGCGTTCAACGCGACCGTGCTGCGGTTGGTGGCTTAGTTCAAGTCGGCTTCCAGGAAGTTGCACAGCCTGATTCCAGTCATATACTGAGGGCCTGATACCGCTGCCTGATACCCATCTATCGTCTAATTCCTGCGGGATCGAATGCCGGAGTAGAGTGCAGTATTCTCCGCCAGGCGTGGCCTCTGGAAAGCTATCCTCGGTTCCCCTGCGAGCAGACCGTCAACTTCAAAAATACGCGACGATCTGTTGAGTGAGACTGAGCACTAGTTTTCATCATCTCGTTTGAATTGATTCAGCATCTGATGAGCCGCTTCGCACCGATTCGGAACATATGACGGTCAACTCGTGGATCTAACCCCGGCCTGCACTTGTGAGCACATCGGCGCTCGTAGCCATCCTGGTCTTGGAGCCTTTCGATCCAGTTTTTTTTCTTGACAAACGTGCTATCTCGAAACTAAAGGTAAGCATTCGAAAATTACATGTTTTGGGGTTTCTGAAGCAATACTGTTGAGACCGAGACAAGAAAGCAACGGATGCGGTAGGTTCCTGCTGGAAACCCAGACTGAGAGTAATTCCGATGACAAGGTCGAGATCGGGTAGTTCGTTCCTTATCGTTTCATCTCTTTTCCTCCTGCTCACGGTGACGATACCCGCCTGGGCGCAAAAGGACACGGGCAGCATCGTCGGAACCGTCAAAGATCCCAGCGGCGCGATTGTCGCAAATAGCAAAGTCACAATCACCGATTTGGAACATGGACAGACATCCTCCACAACGACCAACGCGGAGGGTGAATTTGTCGTGAGTCCGTTGCGTGTTGGACGCTACACCGTGACCGTGGAGCAAAATGGATTCAAGAAGGCCATCTCTGATCCGATCAGTCTCGACGTACAACAGCGAGTGGCAATCAATATTGTGCTCGAAGTCGGCCAGATCTCTGAGTCAGTGGTTGTGAGTGGCGCCACGCCGCTGCTGGAGACAGAGACTTCCGAGCTCGGCCAGGTGGTCGACAGCCAACGGGTGGCTAACTTGCCGCTCAACGGGCGCAATTTTGCCCAACTCGCATTGCTCACCGCCGGGACCGCACCCAGCGAACCCGGCGCGCGTGACGAACAGAGCTACGGATTCAGCGCTGGCGGAGCACGCTCACTGCAGAACAATTTTCTGCTTGATGGAATCGATAACAACTCGAATCTGACAGATTTGCTGAATGAGACGAACTACGTCATCCAGCCGCCCGTGGAGGCGTTACAGGAATTCAAGGTGCAGACGAACGCCTACAGCGCCGAATTTGGTCGTGGAAACGGTGCGATCATCAATGCGGTAATCAAGTCGGGCACGAACGCGCCGCATGGTAGCGCCTGGGGCTTTCTGCGGAATAATGTTCTCGATGCACGCAACTACTTTGATCCGGTGGGCAAGGGAGCGCCGCCCTATGAGCAATATCAGTTCGGAGGCACATTTGGCGCGCCCGTCTACATCCCACATGTTTACGACGGCAGGAACAAAACCTTCTTCTTTGTCGACTATGAGGGGCTCCGCATCCACCAAGCGGACACTCAGACGTTACTTTTGCCCGATCCCGCTCAGTTGGGAGGCGATTTCTCCGCTCTACTCGATACGAGTTCTCCGTTCACCTATCCGGCGAGTTTAGGCGGCGGTAATGTCCTCGACTGTAATGGCAACCTCACTTATCCAGGCGAAATCTTTGATACTCGCCTGACGCAAACGGGGCCCAGCGCAGTATCGGGTCTTTGCGGGGTGCCTATTGGCGGATATACAAGCACTGGATCACCCACCAACGTGATTCCGCAAGGCAAGATCGATCCACTGGCGCAGAAGATTCTTTCCCTGCTGCCCGGACAAAACGCCAATGGCAACGGCTACAACTACATCGCCAATCCCGTAGAGAATACGCACCGCGCTAATTTTGATATCCGCGTAGATCACAGATTCTCTGATAAAGACAGCTCGTTCTACCGGTTTAGCTATGAAAACCAACCCAGCACTATTCCGCCTCCCTTTCCTGGATCTCTGATTGACGGCGGTGGCTTCTTCAGTGGAGTTGAGGACAATTCGTATCGTAGCCTCGCCCTCAGCGAAAGCCATCTTTTCCGCGATTCGCTCGTCAATGAATTTCGCCTGGGCTACAACCGAATCAATTCACACCGCTATCAGTTCAACTACAACGTAGATGTATCGGGACAGGTGGGTTTCCCTGGAGTACCTTTCACTCCGATCAACGGCGGGTTGCCTCAATTGACGTTCGGTGACGGAAGCGCTCCTACGTTAGGGAGCCCCACTTTTCTGCCCTCAGTGGAGATCCAGAACACATATGTCCTTTCCGACAACCTGACATGGGTCAAAAGCAAGCACACCCTGAAGTTTGGAACGGAGATCCGCCGCGAAGAGTTCACGATCTTCCAGCCAGCATCGCCACGCGGAAATGAGAGCTTTGGCACGTCATTCACGGACAATCCGGCGAATCCCGGTAGCGGTGGGCTAGCGCTCGCTTCCTTCTTAGTTGGGTTGAGTGATGGCGGCTCAATCAACAACCTCCATAATGTGGACTATTTCCGGCCGCTCTATTCTTTCTACGGGCAGGATGACTGGAAGGTAACCCCGAAGCTGACTCTGAACCTGGGCCTGCGCTACGAACTGTTCACCACGGTGAAAGAGCGGCACGACGAACAAGGGACGTTCGATCTTCAGAATCCGACCAACCCGACCATCATTGTTCCCAAGGGTCAAATGATGCAGTTGACCCCAACGCTCGCGTCGCAGATCGCCGTTTCCCCGACGGGTAGTCGTGGGCTGCTTCCAGTAGACAAGAACAATTTTGCCCCGCGTGTGGGCTTTGCGTACCAACTCACTGCCGCAACAGTCCTGCGTGGCGGCTACGGGATTTTCTACGGGGGACAAGAGAATGGCCCCTACTCGAATCCGAGTCCTGGATTCAATCCACCTTTCTTCGTGACCCAGTCCTTCAATGCGCCGTGTGGTGCGGCCTCTGCCAATCCTGCGCTCTACAATGCGAATCCGACTCTCAATAACGACTGCGCCATACCGGGTCTCAGCAACGCTCCTGGGGGAATCCCGGGATCAGCGGGAATTTCTGTCGGCTTCCCTGCGACCGCGCTCACGGACCCGAATACGCCTCTGCTGTTTTCACTAGATCCCGGCATGGTGACACCCTACATGCAGCAATGGAATTTCGGAGTCGAGCGCCAACTTCGCAAGGACACCGTCGTACAGGTGACCTATGCTGGATCAAAAGGGACGAAGTTATTCACTTTTTACAACGGCAATCAGGCTGATCCTTCCACGGACCCCAGTGCTCCGTTTGCCCCTCGTCGTCCCGTACCGTCCATCGATACAGGGATCAACTTGTTCAAGTCGGACGGCGGTTCGAAATACAATTCCCTGCAGTCCCGACTGGAGAAGCGTTTCACCCATGGCTTCTCCATCTTGGTGACGTATACCTACTCGCATGCCATTGACAATGCTTCGAACGCGAATCTCGGATCGCAGAACAACGATGGCTTTCGCTGGTTTAAACATCCCGAGTGGGAGAAGGGCAATGCGTCGTTCGATGTTCGGCACCGATTTACCGCCAGCTACATCTACGAATTGCCATTCGGGAAAGGAAGGTCGTTCTTAGGTGGCGCGAGTGGTGCAATGCAGCAGGTTGTCGGAGGCTGGCAGGTCGCTGGTATTACGACGGTCTCCTCGGGCAACTGGTTCACTCCGACTGACTCGAATGGCAGTTTCTCCAACTCCGATGGCTTGCAAATGCCGGACGTAGTGAGCAATCCAAATGGGCATCACTGTCAGCCGGGCACGTTCTTTAACACCTGTGCTTTTGTGGATCCTGCGCTAGGATCTTTCGGCGATGCCGGGCGAAACTCCATTCTCGGGCCGGGCTTCCAGATATGGGACTTCTCGGTTTTCAAGATCTTTAGTATCACAGAGCGCACGCATCTCGAATTCCGCAGCGAGTTCTTTAATCTTCCCAATCACACAAACTTCCTACTCTCCAAGTCCGGACCACAGCAGGGGAACAACTCGACCGTTCTAGGTGCAAGCCAGTTTGGATTCTTGACCGCGGCACGCTCCCCACGCCAGATACAGTTTGCACTGAAGCTTTCGTTCTAGCGCTGTTGCCTTTGGGCAGACCGGAATTCGAGTTGGTGAGGGGCTATGTCGAGATTGCCTGGTGTCGTCATCCACAAAGGCCCGGTGCACGTGCTTGGCATATGGTTACAGGTACTTACGATCATTTCCATCAGCGGTGTACAAGTCGGCGCGGCGACCACAAGTGCGTCAGGATCACAAAAATCCACGAATCGCAGTAATCCATCTCCCAACTTAATCGAACTCGCGCAAGGATGGCGTCTCATCTCAGCAGACAAGGTCGCGGGCGCCGAATCGGCCGTCTCATCGGCTGGTTTCGACACCTCCAAGTGGTATGAAGTCAGGCACATGCCAGCCACGGTGCTCGAGATTTTAGAGGAGGACGATGTCTACAAAAATCTTTATTACGGGATGAATCTGACTGCACCCGGAGACCTTTGGAAAAAGGATTGGTGGTATCGCACTACCTTCACCCCGCCTGAGGGACACGATGTCTACTCCCTCATCTTCAAGGGCATTAACTACCGGGCAGAGATCTGGCTTAACGGCAAGAAGGTGGCCGAAAACAATCAGGTCGTCGGTATGTACAACAGCTTTGAACTTGACGTGTCGAAGCTGATTGCCCCCGGGGAAAGCAATGTCCTTGCGGTGAAAGTTACACCTGAACAAGCGATCCCGCACCTCTTCACATCGCCGGCGGCAAGCGAGGGTACCGTCGAGTTAGGGGACACGTGGCTCGATTGGCTGAACTGGAAGTATATCGGTGTGCACGATCCGAAGACCGGGATAGGATTTTCATTTCCGCCCGACCGCAACGCGGGTATCTGGAAGCGCGTATACCTCGGCGTGAGCGGCCCGGTTACGCTCCGTAATGCCTATGTGGCGACGGATTTGCCGTTACCGGCGCTCAGTCCAGCTTCGTTGAACCTGTACTGCGACGTGAACAATCACACCTCCAAGCCCGTGGCAGGAGTGTTGTCAGCAGAAATCTCACGGCCGGGTAAGGCAACGATTCGATTGCAACAGCCAGTCTCTCTCTTTCGGAACGAAACGAAGGAGGTCTCATTTTCACCAGAAGCGTATTCGGAATTGACGGTCCCGTACCCCGATCTGTGGTGGCCTTACATTTGGGGTCCTCCCAATCTTTATCACCTGCGAATGCAGTTCACGGTGAATGATCAAGTCTCCGATTCGCAAGAGATCGATTTCGGAGTTCGCAAAATTACTCAGAGCCGCGATTCTGACACAAGTTTTCCAGAACTGGGCACGGGTGGCAATTTCTACCTGCAGGTAAATGGCAGGGATTATCTTATTCGCGGCGCAGCGTACACGCCCGATTTGCTTTTCAAGAACGATCCGCAGCGCGATGCCGCTGTGATGCAGTATTCGAAAGATCTCGGACTGAACCTCCTCCGGTGGGAGTTGAAAATTGCCGACGACACAATGATCGATCGCGCCGATCGCGAGGGCATGCCCATCATGCTGGGATGGATGTGCTGCGGGCAATGGGAGATGTGGAATGCGTGGAGCGCGGAGGATCAATGGGTGGCGCGCGCGAGTTTGCGTGCCCGCTTGCGGGAATTGCGGTCGCATGCAGCCGTGGTTATGTGGGCTAACGGCAGCGATGGGTTACCCCCCGACCTAGTCTTGAACGACTATCACAGCATCGAGCGTGAACTGCATTGGCAGAATGCCATCGTCGATACGGTATCTCACGTAAACCGTACCTGGAGCGGGATTCACATGGCCGGGCCGTATGTCTGGCATCCGCCGAGCTATTGGTTTAGCGAGCAGTATGGCCCGGCGCGCGGATCATCGGCAGAAGAAGGAGACAACGAGGTCATACCCCCGCTTGAAAGTCTGAAGAAGTTTATCCCGGCAGACAAACTTTGGCCGATCAATGACGACTGGTACTTCCACGCAGGCGCCAATGAGGGCAATGCCAGACTCTCGAACACGCGTCAGGTACTCGAGGCTCGATATGGACCTTCGACCGGCGTTGATGATTTTGCACGAAAGGCGCAGTTGGCAGCGTACGAGGATGCGCGCGCCAAGTTCGAGTCCTATGCCACACACTGGTCCAATCGCAAGATGACCATTAATTGGATGCTGAATAATCACTGGCCATCTTTCTTCGGACATCTCTTCGATTACTACTTTAAGCAGGGCGGCGGATACTTTGGCGCCAAAAAGGGACTGCAGCCGGTCAACGTAGTATGGGACTATTACGCCACCGGTGACGGCTCGAAAGCGCACGTATTCGCTGTAAATCGAAATCAGGATCCGCTGAATCATGTGAACGTCGTCGTCCATTTCTATAACCTCGACGCAAGCCAGCAGCATGTGGCGGAAGCCAAGGACGTCACGATTCCCGCCAATGCGTCGGTGGATGCAATGACTGTGGAACGAATCACCGGGCTGAGCGCTGTCTATTTTGTGCATGCTCAAATGATCGACTCCGCCGGCAAGTTGCTGGCGAACAATGTGTACTGGGTATCAACAACCGCGGACGATCTTGGGCCAGCGAGCAATGACAGCCAATTTGCAACGAAGTGGGCGCAGTTGGGGAACATGTCGGCGCTCAATTCGATGCCTGTGGCTCAACTTAACGGATCGGGAAGCTACGGCCAGGCTAACGGACGAATGCACGCACAACTGCGCCTTGCCAACAACACACACCACATCGCGTTCTTTGTGAGGGCTGAGATTACCGCCGCTCCGGATGGAAATGAAATTCTCCCGATTTGCTACGACGATAACTACATCACGATCTTTCCCGGTGAAACCCGGAACATCAATACGACGCTCGATTCCGCGCTCCTTGAAGAGCATGAACCATTGCTGCGAATTGAAGGCTACAACGTTCCCAAACAAACAATATCCCTTTCGCGGGAAGATGCGAAATAGAGCCGGCTAAAGTCCTCATCTTCTTTACCTGGTTCAACCAAACGTGGGGTTGGTCTTTGCCGCCTCGAATATGAATGACCATGCGCCGAGTGTCGATATCGCTGATCTTCCGGTGCGCCACTTCTGCGCGAGGTGCGTCCGTGGCATACAGCGTCATCAGCAGGATGCGATTAAAAGAAAACTCTGCAGCGTCGATCAGACGTGCGACTTCTTCCTGGCTCAGCACCTGCGGCAAATGCGCCATACATTACACCGGTTGCGAAGGGGCGGCTCATCCCTTCTGAATACTTCATTGATGTTGCCCAAACAATCTCGAACACGCCAGCAATGAACAAGTTCATCCAAGAGGACATTTCGCACGCTCCGAGGGACGTTCGTCGCAGGTGGATACGATCTCCCG
>Ga0126373_10000091_pt1 | contig 70657 bp, 48 predicted proteins | sample PanSoiMetPlot_11_FD_92545 | JGI IMG/M metagenome (GOLD analysis project Ga0126373, IMG submission 92545) | Tropical forest soil microbial communities from Panama - MetaG Plot_11 | ecosystem: Environmental > Terrestrial > Soil > Tropical forest > Bulk soil | place: Panama | collected 2016-02-17
ACACGGGCGGCGGCGATTCGTACATCGTAATTCTGAGATAGAGCCTGGCGAATTAGTTTCTGGAGCTCTTCGTCCTGGAAAACCGTCCACCATTTCTCGTCGCCAAGCGAAGCATTGGTCTGCGGTGCTGCGTCGGGTGCGAGTCCGCGATACGTATCTGGAGCCGTAACCGCAGGGCGTTTATAGTGCGGACCCACGGTACAAGCATTGAGCAGGAGAACTGCCACGACAATGAACAGAGATTTTCCGTGCATGGCTAGTCTCCCTCTGATGGGGCAATCGTGGGAAGTGGTGCCGCCTCTTTCTTGCCCCGATGCGCCAAGCGCTCGACAACATCGAAGCTGACGGGAATCAAGAAAATCGCCAGAACGGAAGCAGCGAGCATGCCTCCAATAACAGCCGTGCCCAGAACGCGCCTGGAAATTGCGCCCGCACCTGATGAAATCCAGAGCGGCACGCATCCCAGAATGAATGCGAATGCCGTCATAAGAATTGGCCGGAGTCGCAACTTTGCTCCCAACAATGCCGCTTCTTCTGCCGATTTGCCCTTCTCGTATTCCACTTTGGCGAATTCGACGATCAGAATGGCGTTCTTTGCCGCCAAACCAATCAGCATCACCAAACCGATCTGTGCGTAGACGTTGTTCTCGTATCCTCGCAGCCATAAAAACGCAAATGCGCCGAAAACTGCGATCGGAGTTCCCAGAAGCACGCTGAAGGGTAAAGACCAGCTCTCGTATTGCGCGGCGAGGATGAGAAACACAAAAAGCAGTGACATCCCGAAAACCACAGTTGGCGATACGCCTTGGGCTGCTTGCTTCTCCTGATACGACATACCCATGTAGTCATAGCCCATCTCAGTGGGCATGGTGTCGGCAAAGGTTTCTTCCAATGCCTGGATGGCTTGGCTGGAGCTGTAACCGGGAGCCGCACTCCCGTTGATCTGAACGCATCGATAGAGGTTGTATCGCATTGTGAATTCAGGACCCGCACTTGCGCGAACGCTCGTAAGAGCACTGAGCGGTACTGGCTGGCCCGCATCATTGCTCACATAAAACTGTCCCAAGTTCTCTGCACGCGTTCGGTAGTCTCCTTCCGCCTGAACATACACCTGCCATTGCCGTCCGAAGCGATTGAAGTAATTCACCAGCACTCCGCCCATAAATGTCTGCAGAGTTTTGTAAACGTCCGCAAGCTGCACCCCCTGGGCGATTACCCTGGGGCGATCAACATCCACGTAGACCTGGGGAACCGAGGGCAAAGCGGTCGTGTAGATCGACTGAAATTCCGGTCGTTTTTTTGCGGCAGCGATAAACTTGGCCATGTTTTGACTCAAGAACTGGATGTCTTTCCCAGACCGGTCTTCCAACAAAAAGGTGAACCCTCCCGCAGTTCCGACTCCGGGAATCGCTGGTGGAGGAAAAGAAAAGGCGACTCCTTCCGCAATCCCCGCGAGTTGCTGATTCAGGCGCTTCTTGATGGCCTCGTATTGCTCTTCCGGAGCCTTTCGTTCCGCCCACTCTTTCAGGGTGATCCAAAAGAAGGAGCTATACGTATTCTGCACACCACTGAGCATGCTGTAGCCCATGACGGCGGTCACGGATCGGACTCCGGGGGTCTTCAAAATAATGTCTTCGATTTTCCGCGAGGCGTCGTCGGTCCGCTGCAGAGAAGCCGCATCAGGTAATTGCAGACCTGCGAACACGTACCCTTGGTCCTCGTCGGGCAGGAAGCTGTGGGGCAGATGCGATCCGAACCATCCCGCAAAGATCGCCACACCGAGCAACAGGAGCATGCTGAAGCCCGCCTTACGAATGAGTGTCCCGCACAGGCTGACATACCCGTCGGTCGCGCGGCCAAACCCGCGGTTGAACCAGCGGAAAAAAGCTCCCAGAGGCCCACGGCTTTCTTTCTTCGGGCGCAACATCAAAGCCGCCAATGCTGGGCTCAACGATAGGGCGTTAAAGGCTGAGAAAATAACGGAAATTGCGATGGTGATCGCAAACTGCTGGTACATCCTCCCGGTGATTCCAGGGATGAATGCTGTGGGCACAAACACGGCCGACAGAATCAACGCGATAGCAACTACCGGCCCCGATACCTCCTCCATTGCCTTGTGAGCGGCTTCCTTCGGAGACAGACCATGCTCAATGTGGTGTTCTACCGCTTCCACCACGACGATGGCGTCATCAACAACAATTCCAATGGCGAGTACCAGGCCGAACAGGGATAGTGTGTTGACGGAAAAGCCCAGCATCGGAAATACGATAAAGGTTCCGACAAGTGATACGGGAACCGCCAGCAAGGGAATTACGGTCGTCCGCCATCCCTGCAGGAAGATGTAAACCACGAGGATGACAAGGACGATCGCTTCGAACAGCGTGTGCTGGATTTCCTTTAGGCCCTCGGTGACGGCCAGAGTGGTATCCAATGCCACGTCATAGTCGAGGTCTTGTGGAAAGCGCTGCTTCGCTTCCTGCATCAGCTTCCGAACTCCGGCTGCAGCTTTCACGGCGTTCGACCCAGGAAGTTGATATACAGCCACAACCGCAGCTGGCTTGCCGCTGTAGCGCCCGATCATGTTGTACGTCTGGGCCCCAAGCTCCAACCGAGCTACGTCCTTCAGTCTGAGCACGGATCCGTCGGAATTGGCGCGCACGACAATTTCACCAAACTCCTTCGCAGTTGGGAGTCGGCCCTGGGCCCGCACTGAGTACGTGAAGTCTTGTCCTTTGGGGACGGGTTCGCCGCCGATTTGGCCAGCGGGATTCACCGTGTTCTGCGTCTGAATGGCCTTCACGATTTCCGGGACGGTGACACTGAGCTTCGCGAGTTGGTCCGGTTTTACCCAGCAGCGCATTGCGTACTGACCTGCACCAAAAACGCTAACACTCGCAATGCCCGGTACGCGCGTGAGTTGGTCGTTCAGATTGATGTAGGCGTAATTGGCCAGAAAGACGTTGTCGTAGGTGCCATGCGGGGAATAGAGGTCCACCAGCATTAACGGTGCTACCGTCGACTTTTGAACCGTAACGCCGTAGTTGATAACATCAGTTGGCAGCTGAGAATTCGCCTGGTTCGTGCGCATCTGCGCCAGGATCTGATCTGTGTTCGGATCAGTCTTGATATCGAAATTAACCGTTAAGGTAATCTGACCGTTGTTAGCGTTGGTGGAATACATGTAATTCATGTTGTCCACGCCGCTCATTTGCTGCTCGATCGGCGTCGCCACCGACTGCTCGACCGTCATCGCGTCTGCGCCGGGGTAGGTTGCTTTGACCTGAACCTCGGGCGGTGCGATGTTCGGAAACTGCGCCGTTGGCAAACGCAACATTGCGATAACGCCGATGATCACCATCAGAATGGCGATTACCATCGCGACGATGGGACGGCCAATGAAGAACTTTGCCATCGCTTATTCTCCTGCGTTCGAGGCGGTAGTCTGTTTTGGATTCACAACCGCCCCTTCCCTTGCTTTCTGAATGCCTTCGACAACGACTTGCTCACCAGGCTTTATGCCATCGGTGATGATCCACATCTGTCCAACTCGCTCGCCGGTTTTGACCGGCCGGATGCTGGCTTTGTTCTCTGGGCCGACAACCACCACGCTATATGCTCCCTGGGTTTCGACAACCGAACGCTGCGGTACCAGCAGAGCTTGCTTCTCAATACCAGTCACTACACGCACACGCCCAAATTGTCCGGGGCGCAAAACCAGGTTGGGATTGTCGAACGCACCTGCGACTCGTATCGTTCCCGTTTTGAGATCCACCTGCCGATCGGCTAGGACAAACCACCCTTTCGTGGGATAGGTGCTTCCATCCGAAAGGATGAGTTCCAGATTCCTTTGTCCGAACCCGTTGGTGGTCTTGCCTTGTGCGATGGCATTGAGCTTCGACGCGGCCCGGAGATATTCCTGCTCACTGATCGACACGTACGCTTTGATTGGGTTGACCTGGGAGACAGTGGTCAGCTGCGTCGTCGGACCTACCAGATCACCGATTTGCCCCTTCGCCAGCCCGGCGATCCCGTCCACCAGCGAACGAACCTTCGTGAAGCTGAGATTGAGTTCGGCTTGGTCGACTTGGGCTTTGGCGGCATCCACGACTGCCTTGGCCGACTCGTTCGCCTGAATGTCGTTATCCAATTGTGCCTTGGGGATAGCGCTCTGCGCTGCCAAGGGTGTGTCTCGTTGCACGTCGAGAGTCGTTTTTCCCAATTGCGCCTGCGCTTCGGCTAGCTGCCCCTTCGACTGTGCCACAGCGGCTTCGAAGGGCCGGGGGTCGATCTCGAACAGCACTTCCCCACGCCGCACTACTGTTCCTTCGACGTAGTCCTGCTGCATCAGATAACCAGTCACCTGAGGCTGGATTTGAGCGTTAACGTATCCGTCAAGAACGGAGATCCACTCCCCGTAGATGGGAACATCCTTCTGAACTACATCGGTGACTTCGACTTCGGGAGGCGGCGCTGCTGCCTGAGTTTCCTTGTGCGCACATCCCGTGAAACTGATCATGAACAGCAAACCTAGAGCGGCTACAGGGTGCATGTCGAAGACGCAAGAAAGTATTGAGCGGTCTCGTGCCGCTTTTGGTGTTATTCGAGCAAGAAGGTATTCGGATCCAATCACCATTGGTAAGCTCCTGGACGGCAGGGCTCGGTGCCGGGACCTACCGAGCGTGATCAAAGGTAGGCGGCGCGGAACCCGCAGCAAACTGGCAGAAATTACAGTTCGCTTCGAGCGGGCGACGCATTTTGGGAAGCGCCGCTGCCGGAACCGTTTCAGGTCGTGCGTCGCCGCGTCACACCCAATCAACGGACCCACAGATCTATTTGCGTGCTTCGCTGAAATGAAACCGCGGGGCGTACTGTTACTCTGCACAAATGACGACTCTGGTCGATGTCGCAGTCGACCCTCGGGCGGTGCTTTCGATATTGGGGGTTTATTTGGAGAACCGCTGAGGTGTGTTTCCGACACAAAGATGCCGAACAAAGAGTTTTCTCCTCGCCATGGCTGAGAAATGTTCTTTGGGTGATCGCCTGCCAGACTTTCAGGTTTTTCGCTACCGTCTGGCCGGCACTAGTAGTAAGTACAATTTTCGGAACGACAGTGACTGGGCGCTGCGTAACGCCCAAATGGCTACGCCAAACCGCTTCATAGGCTGGGGAAAGGGTTGGGATCTCCCCATTCCACGGCGCCATGCCATCTGTAAAGATTACCAGTTTCCGGACACCCACCTCCTGGCATAGACTTGGCCACGGTATTTCTCTACCCAGCTACGTCAAACACGGAACCTGGTGAGGACTCTGGCAACAACCAAGCCGGTGCCAATGATGCGGCCATCCCTCATATGGCCCATCGTAATAATGCTGGTGGGAGTGCTGGCCATCATGTTGCCAATGGCTTCTTCGATTGGGGTGGCGCATTTTATAGGATGGCTAATGATCTTCGATGGAATCGCGCAAGGCATAAACGCGTTCCGATCGAAGGGCATTGGGCGCCTCTCTTGGAAACTGGTGGTTGCTGTGCTGTATCTTGTTGCGGGCATCTACTTGTTGTTACATCCATTCCTGGCGGTGGTGGCTCTCACATTGGCGCTGGCCGCCTTCTTCCTGATTCAGGGAGTATTAGAGTTGACCGAGTATTTCGCGATCCGAAAGGAACGGAAATCGTCGTGGGTGTTGATCAATGGAATCATCTCGATGATTCTTGGCGGCATGATTTGGAGACATTGGCCATCCAGTTCCTTATGGGCACTCGGACAGCTCGTAGGAATTGGAATGCTGATGACCGGTGTAACGCGTTTGATGATGGCTCTGGCACTGCGCAAGCGCACCGCCGACTTCCGCAACACGCGCGTCCCAGAAATGCAAGCTGCGTAATTATGATCAAGCAGAAAAGTGCACTCATCTAGTTTTCTGTTGGGCGAACAGTCACGAAATTGGCAGTTCCGAAATTGGCAGTTCAAAGATAGCCCCGATTGAAGTTCGCTCCACGTCGTCTTGAGTTCCTTCATTTTGAGCTGTGGGGGAAGCTGAAAATGAAGAGCAAGATCAGCAATTCACGCACGGTACGGTGTGTCTAACTCAAGTCACTCGGAACGATCAGATTCATGTGTTGGGATTAACCGGAGGAGTCAATCATGCATCGCACTCGCATTCTCATTGCTGACGATCACACGCTCGTGGCAGAACTGTGCAAGACACTGCTCGAGACCGAATTCGAAGTCGTGGGTATCGCCACAGACGGCCGCCACCTCATTCAGGCCGCCACCGGCCTTAAGCCAGATGTAATCGTTGTTGACGTGGCCATGCCTATCCTGAATGGCTTGGACGCCGCCGAGCGCGTCAAACAAATTCTGCCGTCGGTGAAGGTCATATTTCTTACGATGAATCCTGACCCCGAAGTTGCCGCCGAGGCTTTTCGCCGCGGAGCCTCCGGATATCTGCTCAAAACGTCCGCCGCAACGGAAATGGTAACTTCCGTTCGTGACGTGTTGCGGGGAAAAACCTACCTCTCTCCGCGCATCTCGAAGGACGAGGTTGACGCCCTGCGCTGGCAACATAAGAAACTGGTAGAGGAAGCAGAAAAATTGACCCAGCGGCAGCGCGAGGTCCTGCAGTTGCTCGCCGAAGGCAAAGCGATGAAGGAAGTCGGTCAGGTCCTGAACATGACCGCGCGAACCGTAGCATTTCACAAATATCGGATTATGGAGGTACTCGGCGCCAAGAACAGCGCGGACCTCGTAAAGTACGCCGTCAGAAATCACATGACAGCCGCCTAAGAGAGTCAGTCGCACGCACATCTTTATAACTGAACGTCAAAATCGAATTCATTCGAGTCGATATCGATTTGACTTGAGTGAATTCGGTTGCCCCGGGGGGCGCGGGTAAGCGTTCCTGAACCTCAACCCTCCATGCACGACGCCCTCTAAAATCAGGGGTATTCCTGCCAACGTTGACAGCTCTTGGGATATTGGCGTCTTCCTACCTACCCTCCATTCGGTTCAGCTAACGACTTCCGTTGTCCATGGAAATGCGTACCTTGGTAACGAAGCTGCTCGGCCCTGCTCAGGTGATTATTTCGGCCACCGGCCCTGCTGTACATGTGCAGCGCTGGACAGTATTTCGAAGCAAATTCTTCGACGTTTGCTCTATCGTTGCGGCGGTCATTATGAGGACAGTGATCGATGTGAACCGGATCGTTTCGTCTCGATTGGACTAGGTGAAGCTCATCCGCCGGATGATTACACCGATGATCGCATCGTTCGATGACAAGGCTGGGATGGTCCTGGTGCGAAGGCACTCCGTATCTGTGCGGGGAAAGGTTGCCTGATGTCTGTTAGGCGAACATGGCTGGTGATCGATTGCTGCGGTGATGCGGTGTCGCTGTCAGTATTGCCAGTCGCCATTGACAGCGTGCGTACCTAGCGTAGACAGTGCGGATAGTCCGAATTAAACCCTGATTGAACCATGGCACTATACGGCCATCTGAGCGCACCACCCTCACTGCAGAAGACCGCCCTCATCGTGGGTCCAGAGCCCGAGCTTGCCTCCGAAGTGTCCAGTACTCTGTCTGGCTGGAAAATTGAGCGAGTGGTCAGTAATGATGCAGCATTGAAGGCCGCCGAAACGCACGCCTTCGATCTCATTGTGACTGGAGAAAACACATCAGGCAAAGCAGATGTGGAACTGCTTCGAGACATCCGGCGGGTCTGGCCGCACACTCGGCTCATCGTTCTTACGAATGAAAGTACGCCTGCCGACGTCATCGACTCCATGCGGGAGAGCGCTTTCAGCTACTTCAGCAAGCCGTTCTCGCCCGCATCCTTTGCAGCTATGCTTCGTCTCGCGACAGAGGGGCAATGTTGGGATGACGGTATTGAAGTGATCAAAGCCACTCCGGAATGGATCCAGATCGCAGCACGCTGTGACAAAAAGACGGCCGAGCGGCTTCTGCAATTCTTCCATGAAATCATCGACCTGCCGGAATCCGAGAGAGACGCAGTGGCTTACGCGTTCTCCGAAATGCTCATGAATGCGGTCGAGCACGGCGGCAAGCTTGACCCTACCAAATATGTTGAAATCTCGTATGTGCGTGCACGACACGCCGTTATGTGTCGCATAAAAGATCCCGGCGAGGGGTTCTCCTTGGAAGAGCTCCAACATGCGGCAATCGCCAATCCTCCACATGATCCACTGCGCCATCAAGCACACAGAGACGCCAAGGGTCTTCGACCCGGCGGATTTGGCATGCTCATTACCCGCAATTTGGTCGATGAACTGATCTATGGAGAACAACGCAATGAGGTGTTGTTGATCAAGTATTTGGATCTGGCAAAGCAGATTGACTGGATGAGAATGAAAGCAAAATGGACGGCAAATAAACCAAGTAAATCGGTCTAGCAGGTCTGGACTTCTTCTGCGCAACTCCCGTTCCTGTCAGTGTTGACAGTATTCGACGCCCTGCCGAACGCCGTAGCCTCGCATCAACATTCCCGATTGAGGCCCTTATGCAAAAACTCATTTGGCGTGTAATCCTCGTCTCGACTTCCCTCCCCGGCCTTTGTCAAAGTCCTTCTGCGAAATATGAGCCCGGCACGATTATGGCCGTGACACGCCACCAAAACTCTGCTGCTGAAGGGGATCCCGGCATCGCTCGATACGAAGTTTCCATCAAGGTAGGTAATACGCTGTACGTTGGCCTCTACACGCCACCGGACGGATCCAATCAAGTTGAATATTCCGCCGGTCTCGAGCGGTTAGTCTCGGTCGGAACGGACACACTTACTCTCCCGAACTCGAGGAATGGAACGGTGGAAGTTCCAATATTACGGCGTGAAACGTTGCCAGCGCAGTCTGGGATCGACCTCTCGAAGGCCCCGAGCCAGTACTTCACGATGAAAATGCAGAATCTCACAGAGCATCTGAATCTCAGCGACGAACAACAGAACAAGATCAAGCCCATTGTCGAGCAGGAGCGGGGAGAAGTGGGAGCTGAATGTTTCACGCCCACGATTCCGCGCAAAGAGAGATTCAAGAAATGGGAAAAAATCGTGCTCGCATCCGATACAAAGATGAAACCGATCTTGACGTCTGCCCAGTGGCAGAAGCTTCAGGATATTCGGAAGGAACAAAAACAGGATTTCAAAAAGATCCTGGAACAGGAAAAGAACTAGAGCACGGGTCGTCGCCATCGACGACCTGCATCGTATGCCTGTCAGGTTTCCACTATGATGAGTGTCGCACAGTTCGGACGTACACTGTCAGAAGTGCCAGCATCGTTAAGCTGTTCCGCAAGGAGCCCCATTCATCGCCTACCTTGGGAGTTGCTTTTCTTTTGCGCCTTCATTGTGCTCACCCTATTGGTTTCTTAAGTTCAACACTGACATAAGTAACAGTTATGGCGCCGCGGTTTCGCAGACTAGCATCGCAAAGTCAGTATTGGGAGCTTTCATCGCTCGCGCGAGTATTTTCGGTGCGCCATCTTCTAGATTGATGCGACCGCGGCTGGTTAACCTAGGTCGCATACGCGGATAGTTGCACCATGTAATCGCAGGATTTTGCATGGATACGCGACATCGAGCCCGACTTGTCATAGCTGACGATCACACCCTTGTTGCCGAGGCGTTGCGCCGACTTCTTGAACCGGAATTCGACATCGTAGCAGTCGTTAATAATGGTCGCGCATTGCTGGAAGTCGGTGCAGAACTGAAGCCAGACGTAGCTCTGGTGGATATCGCGATGCCGCGACTAAACGGCCTTGATGCCAGCGAAGAACTTAAGCGGCTCGTACCATTCACTAAGATCGTGATCCTCACTATGAGTCTGGATGCTCAATTGGCAGCAGAAGCATTCCGGCGAGGTGCCTCGGCGTATGTTGTAAAGAACGCCGCCGTCGAAGAGTTGCTCACAGCCATCAGAGAAGTCTTGAAAGGACAATCATTCCTGTCTCCGTTAATTACGGAAGACACCGTTCACGTTTTGCTCCGAAATGGCAACCGGTCAGACTCTGACAAGCGCATTACTGCACGCCAGCGCGAAGTCCTTCAACTTGTTGCGGAAGGCATGTCCATGAAGGAAATTGCTAATGCCTTGAATGTCAAACCCGGAACGGTGGCCTTTCATAAATATCGTGCAATGGAGAGCCTGGGGCTCAAGACAAACAGCGACCTGCTGAGATATGCCATCGCACATCACATGATCTCCTGATTTGCAATCCTGTGAATGCATCCCATAAAACCTGATGTCGGGTGACCTTCTCCCAATTCTGGCAGGCTGCTCATGGTCTCCTGCGCAGGGATCTTCGCAAGTCGTCGTATATGACCTGTTGCAAATCTAGTGTTCTGTCCCGGAAATACGTGAACAAAGTCGGGCAATTTTTTCTAGGATTGAGTCGGCTGTAGCCGTCCAGACGAAGGGTCGTCGGGAACGATTGTAGTACTGCACGAAGGCCTCGATTTTCTGAACAAGGTCCTTGACGCTGGTGAACGAGCCGCGACGAATGGCGCGCTGGGCGAGGAGTCCGAACCAGCGCTCCACTTGATTGAGCCAAGAGGAGCAGGACTGCGATGAGGCTGCAGAGCGAAAGTCTGAAACAGGCGATGCACGGTAGAGCGAGAAATCCCACTGACGTGGGCGCTGGCCGGAGGCTCCAATGTGTACCCGTCGCCGGTTGGCGGGAGAGGGTGGGCATGAGCAGAGCGGCAAACTGGTCGTCCCCAATGCTGCGCGGCCGGCGGGGACGCAGCTCATCATAGAGTCCAGCCGAGCGATGCTCGACACAGCGCTGCCGCCACTTGCCCACGGTGGCGTTTCTCCAGCGCAGGCGGCGGGCGATCTGGGTGTTGCTCTTGCCCTCTACCGACCACAGCACCAGTCTGGCCCGCGCCACCAGAGCGTGTGGCAGAGTGCGGGAAGCGGCCAGACTGCGCAACTGGGTTTGTTCGTCGGGGGCAAGACTCAGGGAGGGCTTGGGGCGTCCGATGGTCAGGCAAGGAGCTTATCTCAAACCTGATACTTATGCTATTTATTTATGGGACACAACACGAGGGCATACGCTGACTTACAAGCACTCTTATGCGATCAGGATGCGTTTCTTGATTGCGTAACGGACTAGTTCCGCGTCACTGTGGACGTCAAGCACCTTCATGATCCGGTATTTGTGAAAAGCAACCGTTCGTGTTGCTAGGTTTAGGACGCTTCCGACCTCTTTCATTGATTTTCCTTCCGCCAGAAGTTGCAGGACTTCCCGCTGCCGTGATGTTAGCGGCCTGGCCATTTCTGCGCCCCCCGGAGCTCGGTTCAATAGAAAGGTCACCGTTCCCTTGGCAATCGCAGGTGAAAGATACGACTTTCCTTTTAACACCTCTTGTATCGCGATCTTCAGCTCTGATGCGGCACAAGTCTTTAGCAAATATGCGGCAGCTCCACAACGAAATGCTTCAGCGGCGAGATCGGCATCCTGATTCATCGTCAGATAAACCAGTTTTGCCGAATGGACGGCTTTTTTGATCTGACGCCCAGCGTCGAGGCCATTCAGAAGCGGCATACTTATATCGACTATGACTACCTGAGGCCTCAGGGTCGTCGCCAAGTGTACTAATGTGCGGCCATCCCCCACGGTAGCCACTACGTTGTACTCTGGTTCGAGCAGCTGTTTACAGGCCTCGGCCACGAGAGTATGGTCGTCAGCGATGATCACCTTGGGACGCGGCGTCACGATAGACATCAGATTGCCCCAGAGAATTCGGATCGAATTGGAAGCTCAGAGTATCATGGAATCTTACGTAGGTAGCGCGTATTGCGTGAACGGGACTAGCAAAAATACTAGTCCGCGCACCCCTTGAACCGACCCGATTCGGGCCGTACAGCGCAACTACCGACACGAAATGCAGCGGTCGTTCGCTTCCGTCAGAAGCCGGAGCTGGTGCGACGGTGATAGTGTACTTCGTTCCAAAGGGCACCACCGCCTTGGCCTACCCGGGGTGTCACACCGCTATATTGCGGCTTGTGCACAACGCATTTTCTGCCTCGTCTTCAAGTTTTGGCCTTCTTTTCCCGTCTCGGAATTCTGCGCAAACAGACGCTGGATCACAAGCGGGTTATCAAGCTCGAAAATAGCCCGGTCGAGTCGATTCGCGAAACTCCAAGCCTGCTTCGCTGTGGGTTGCAGTAGATCTCGTTGTGGCACCTTGTCACGGTTAGCGATGGATTGAATCGGCCACAAACTGAACTGACTCGTGACAAAGTCGAGAATTTATGAAGCGAATCAAACTACTTCGTGGTTAATTCAACACCGGTCCCGTCAAGTCTTTCGAAGGATCCATGGATAATCGCTGGCTGAGCTTGATCACCGATATAACTGGCGGCCGACACTAATCGTTGAGAAGATCGACAAGCTACGAAACCTTCCGCAAACCCTAAGTCGGGAATTACGAAGCCAGTATCTGCGTGACCACGAACATTCGGAAAGAGTTTGGATGGGAGGTGGAGAACGAGGCAAGTCACTGTGGATCAGAATCCGGCGCTCCGCGACCTTACTAAAGAAAAGGCTATTTTGACGAAAGGCCCTGAAGCAGGGTTCCCTTTCGTTTCAGAAGGGCTCCAGCCTCAGCAAGATGTGTGCTTTTCACAGATGCAGCCATCTTGGGCCGCTGAATGAACAGATCCAGAAGCCACAGTGTTACACCAATTTTCAGAAATGTCTGAATTGGACGGACCCATTTCATTATGAGAATCCCCGTACCAATCAAGCGTCTGCGAAACCTCGCTCGGATGCGAGCTTCGAAGTACCGCAAATTTCTAATGCACCATCGGTACATATCGGACAAAGCGCCTGATACACAACCTTGGCGCAATGAATGGTGATGAACGAATCACAATGGGCACAATGCCAGAGCGTGCCTTTGAGCTCTGGTCGGTTGGCCGGGTATTCGGGTGCGCTCAAAACGTACATAGGTGCAATCTCAACGAATTGCGCTATGCTAGTGTCTCGCACCAATCGTAGGTACTGTTATTTTGCGCAGGCTAGATCGTAAAAGTTCGGTGCCCTGAGATGCTCGCCTGCCAAACGAGACTTCCTCTGTGCGTTCTTACAGTTTCTTGTTACGGGTGATGAAGCTTAAAGTCGAACTGCTCTATGGAGAGTGTCGTCATGCAGGCCGAATTCGTCTGGGCTATCATTAAAGTCAGTTTAGTTCTGGTTTCCAGCCTCTGTATTCTGCTCGTTCTTGCCTGGATAGCATCTAAGAAGTGCTTCCCTGCCGAGCAATCGCCTACGGTGGGCTCCTCCGTCAGTCAACTGAACAAAGACCACAAGTCTATTGCTGCATGATGACACCGTCAAACAAAGTGGCTCCGATTCAGTAACTATTCAAATAGTTTGATTCGTCTTGGCCGATATGCCGAGTCCGTTGGTGCCAGATAGAAGTCGTCTGGATTGGTTGGATCGCACGCCAAACTGCGCACATTGCCGCGGCCGTGACCCGGAGGGTCCAAGTCTCTCCCTTAAGGTCGGATGTAGTAGAAAACCCAGAGTTGGGCCAAGGAAAAGGCCGTGCACGCATCGGCATTCACTCGTCGGCGCAAGAGCACTCACAACTTCTCATGGACGCAAGATGCGCGCGCGGCATGGCGCGCTGGCTGTGAAGAGGACACCTTTGTTCAAACAGGCAAGCGACAAAAGTTGCTGCTGAATATTGCGCAAGTTTCAACTCACTTCGCAGCGCGATGACTCAGCGCTTCTCGCAGTGCGATGTGCGCCTGATGGAGCCGAGATTTGCTGGCGGTCACCGTGACCCCCAATCGCCACGCCACTTCCCTGTGTGTAAGCCCCTTTATGTCATGCAACAGAACCACGTTCCTTCTCTTCGCGGAAAGGCTGCCAAGGGCCTGTCTCAAGGCAAGCTTGTCTGCCGGAGTCCGCCACCCTGAGCGCACTTCGCTAAGACATTCGTCTGCCAAACTTTCTACGGCGTATAGACCCTTTCGCTTTTGCTTTCTTGAATGCAGCAGGAGGTAATTCCACGTGACCCTGTACAACCATGACCCAAATTGCGCCTCCCCACGAAAACTGTTGATCTTCCGCAGGACTTGCATGAACACGTCGTGAGTCAGGTCTTCCGCATCAGAGGAGTTGCTGGTATGTCGTAAACAGAGGGAGTAGACCCGACGCCGATGCAACCGGTACAACCTCTCATAACCAGCGGTATCGCCGCGTTTGGCCATCGCAACCGCTTCTGCTTCCACCATTTCACAGTCTGGCATGTTTCCCCCATACAGAGTTGGCCGATGCGGATGGTCCTTCCCTCAGATCGACTCTTGTCATCACCTGAAGGACACTCGGGCACACGTAGAGAAACACGGAGTCAAAAATGGGCAAACTGTCATTACTAACAGCGAGGGATGCGAATCGCACCGATCGTGTTGTTCCGTATAAAGGCGGCCAATGCGAATGCCGGAGGCACAGACAGCGCGGACGTGTCGGGCCGCGTCGATAACCGCACCATTTGATCCAGTCCGGATCATAGCGTTCAGTGCTTAGTTGAGGAAGTACGGTGAGGGACTAATGTAATCACTTCCCGAGAGCAACGACTCGAGCATCCGTCCGACACTCGACAAACCCGAATGTTTCTCAACAAAACCGTCGACATTTTCGAGGGTCCTGGCGGGCACATCAACTGATCCAGAGAACATCACGATCGGGATAAACGGGCTCCGCAGTCGAATGGCACTAGCCAGTTCGCCTCCATTCATATTGGGCATTTCGTAATCGACCACAACTGCATCTACTGGTCCGCTGGCAAGAAGCATTAAAGCCATTTCCCCGTTCGAGCACGCGATGACCCTGAAGCCTTTAGCCCTGAGATACCTCTGCAAAGTATCCAGAAGGAAATCGTTGTCATCGACGCAAAGGATTAGTTTTGATGGAATAGGCACGGGATGCCTCTCCCGCTTTCATTCGCGAGTTCTCTACCACGTCAACGGGCAGCAAGCTTCCCCACTGACCCCAGGGTAAAAGTAACGGTGAAACCGCTGCTTGCAAACTGGTTTAACTTACAGAACTTGCACTCGAATTGTTGAAGTAACGAAGCTACAGACCGGATCGCATCCGGTGAGGGCAAGAGGAATGTGCCAGAACCGCTTGAGTCATTCATCAGCTGGCTGAACATCCGAGATGCGGAACGGAACCTCGAATATCAACGCTTGATTGTAGCGGCAATCCATGAACAGAGCGGTACCGATGATCCGTTACAGACGATACCATGCCATGGACGCACAAGATCAGGAGGCTAAACGCAGCCTGTAGTTGCGATTCGGTATCGTCCGAGCGCCAGCAGAACCCGAAGCGACCACTTTCGTCGGAAATTGTGGAGTTTGTTTCTGTGCGGCTTTGGGCGATTAATCTCCCTACAGCACCTGGAAGCAGAGCACCAGCAGGATCCTATGTATACCTCTCACAGCTCCCGTTAAGGCAGTCGGTCCGAGTGAGGGTCCGGAGAGCGTAAGAACGAGAAAAGCCACACGATACAACGCTCTCCTACGCGAAAATGCAGCTCGAAACTTGTTCCCAAATGCACATCGACACTCTCCGTATGGAGGGTAGGCGCCAGGCGATGGTTGAACTACTATCACTTCTAACAGTAGTCGATGGCAGAACTACTCAGGTAGAGTGCGGCGGGTGGTTTGTAGAGGCAGGTGGAACGGGAAATAAAGCGCGCCAAGTAGTGAGGCTTCGTCCACATGTGTGCGTCTTGTTTATTCCTGCCAACGAAGGCTTTCGCTGTTGGGCTTGTCACGCAATTTGCTTTCGGACGGAAGGACAAAACCACGGTTGGCCGGGGGATCAACGCTGCTCTGGGGATGCTGATTCTTCTGCCGTGTCTCTACACAGAGCTTCCTGCCAGGATCGAGATCTCATCTCTCACCGCGTTCCCTGTACCAGAGCTGATAGAGCGGTTGAACCGCCTTCCCGGCCAGACCGTTGTTCTGATGACAGCTCTTGGAGAAGACGGTGCCGGCACGAGGTTCACTTCTCGCGAAGCCGGACCGATGGTTGTCAAAGCTTCTAATGCTCCCGTTTTCAGCTCATCCGACAGGTTTCTGAACCATGGCGAAAAGGGGGGCTGCATCTCGAGCGGCCTTGAACAAGGTCGTATCGCCGTCGGAATGGCACTGCGGATTCTCCGAGGAGAAAAACCTGAGAATATTCCGATTGTTCGCTCCGTGAATACCTGCACGTTTGGCTGGCGCGCTCTAAAACGATGGGGAATGAAAGAAAAGCTTCGGCACACGGACAGCATGGTTGTGAACCGGCCACCGAGCATCTGGGATTTAGACAAGGGTTACATCGTCCTCGCGACGACGTTGCTTACCGTTCAGACAGGATTGATTTTAGGATTGTTATGGCAGCGCAGAAGACGACGCCTGGCAGAAGCAGAGGTGGCCATTGCCTATGATCGACTTCGCATGGCTGTCGAAGCCGGAAAGTTCCTCGGGTGGGACTGGGACATCCAAGCCGACAGCAATCGCCTCTTCGGTGATCTGCAAACAGTTCTCGGGATACCAAGGAGCACGTTCTGTGAAAGCGCTGAGGATTTTCGCCGTCGCCTATACCCAAGTGATCGGGAAATCGTATCGCGGGCTATGGAGAAAGCCAGACACAGCAAGGTGCCATATGCTGCGGAGTTCCGCGTAATCCGCGACGATCAAAGCGTACGCTGGGTTTCCGCAAGAGGTAGATTTTACTATGCGTTCAACGGCGATGCAGTCCGAATGCTGGGAATGGCAGTAGATATCACCGAACGGAAGATCGCAGAAGAAGCGCTGACCAGTTTGAGCGGCAGACTGATTGAAGCGCAGGACGATGAACGCAAGAGAATTGCTCGCGAGATTCATGACGACTATCAGCAACGGCTGGCCATGATCGCGATCGAACTCGAAGAGATCGCTGAGATTTGCTCGAGTGAAGCGCGCACTCGCCTGCGCGAGCTTTGGGACGGCGTCAGCGAACTAGGAGCCGACCTTCATTCCCTATCGCACCGTTTGCACTCCTCCACTCTGGAACGCCTAGGCCTTGTTGCTGGAATCAAGACTTTCTGTGAGGAGTTCTCCGATCTGCAGGAAATCACTGTAGAATTCACCCACGAGAACGTTCCGAGTGGAATGCCTTCCTCGAGCGCCCTTTGCCTTTTTCGGATCGTGCAAGAGGGGCTGCGAAACGTAAAACGACACAGCGGCGCAGACAGAGCCGACGTTCGATTAGAACGATCCGGTGATGATCTTCAATTGACCATATCTGATCACGGCAGAGGCTTCGATCCGCATGTTACATTCACCGATCGAGGAATTGGCATTCGAAGTATGGAAGAGCGACTGCGACTCTTGGGTGGCAAAATCGAAATTCGTTCGCGACCCATGCAGGGTACTAAAGTTATAGCGTCTCTTCCGTTCAGAGTTGAGGTTCCCCTTGCCAGTTAAGCTTGGTGTGTGCTCTGGCAGCCACTCGTAGCCACCTTTGAAGCTTCTAGGTCGCCTTTATCGCTGATCTGCTCCAGAGGACTTAGTCCGCTTCTTCCTGATTGCCCGCCCGATATCGGGAAGAAATTCTTTCACCACTCCGAATCCCATATTGCTGGCCATCGTGATCCCAAAGCTGACGGCTCCATCCCCCGCAGATTGCTGGCTGGCAGGTAGCCAGGTTCGTGATAGAAAAGCGCCGGCCGCCACCCCGCCGAGTTGGGAAACGGACAGATGCCGGCTCCCATCATCGTGGCGCGCCAGTATTCCGCTCGCGACCGAATATCCCACGCGAGACCAAACACCTTTCTTGCCTGAATTAAAATAGCGGTTGTCTTCGTGTAGCGCGCTGCTAAGACCAAACGTCACTGTTCGCTGAATCGAATACTGGCCGAGAATGTTGGCCAGCCGTTTGCCGTATCCTGAGGCTCCTTGCTCCCACTCCTCCGGCTTATCTTTCCATTGGTCGATTCCCGCAGAAAACCCGCCTTTCAGATACCCCAACGGATTGACCATCGTCTTCACGTAAATCTGCGTCCGCTGGCGCTGAGTCAAGGGTTGGAAGTCACTGGCCTTCTCGGCTCCAGCCATATTCAAATAGTTAAAGAGATGGTCAATCATTCGACTCACCGCATTGGACTTAGCCTCAGTTGTCTCCGAATCCTTGGTTTGTGCAATTATCGGTGGAGTGAGCGTAAACACGAACAAGGCTAATCCGAAGATGCTCTTCTTGCTCATGGAGTGCAATCGGCTGAACGTTGTAACGCTCTTATAGGTCTTACCGCAACTGGTTTTCGTATTGTTCCCGGCACGAGCCCATTTCGCAAAATGAACGAAGGTAGCACTAGGGTAGGAGTTGCTATTCGCTATGCAACCTGTCAAAACTCTCTGTTACCCGACCAAGCACGCGCCCACAGGCTCTGTTTTCGCCTATGTTGCTGGCAATTCGAGTTTCTGACCTGTCAACTCTGACAGTTTGCTATGTCGTGGAATCCCACGATTCTCTCAAGATAAAGTCCGGGTACCCGTCAAAAAACTTCACTTGCCCGACTGCTGCGAGCCGAGCGGCCTTCAACGCCGATGAACTCTTTCCTGCATGCCTTCTTTTCACAGGCTCCTCTCGCTGCCGTAGCACTGGCCTTAGCCGCGGGTTACCTACTGGGCAAAATTCGAATTGGTACTTTCGTGCTGGGTCCAGTGGCAGCCACGTTATTGGTCGCTATCGCAATTGGGCAGATCGGTGTCTCCGTTGCCGGCGAAGTTAAGACTCTTGCGTTCGCACTTTTCATCTATGCGCTCGGCTACATGATCGGGCCGCAGTTTGTAAGCAGCCTCGGTCGCGCAACGCTTAAGCAGGTGCACCTCACAATCCTCTCTACTGTTGTCGTTGTAATTACGGTATGGGCGCTCGCATCGATCTTTGGCCTAGATAAGGGCAGCGCCGCTGGTGTACTGGCGGGAGGAGCGACCGAATCGGCGGTGATTGGCACCGCCAGCGATGCATTAGCCGCTCAGCCGCTTTCGAAGGAAGAAATCGCTCGGTTGACCTCCAACATCGGCGTGGCCTATGCCATCACGTATCTTTTTGGAACGTTCACAATCATCTTCTTTGCGTCCACCCTGGCTCCGAAAATGTTGGGCATTAATTTGGTTCAAGCCTCGCGGGACTACGAACGAGACTTGGGTGGCAAATCCCGCCTTCCGGAAGGACATTTCGATGCCATACGCGGGGTCGTTGCTCGCGTGTACGAAGTGAAGCCAACATCGGGCGGACGGATTGTGCGCGAATTGGAAAGAGAAATGAACGGGGTCGTCATCGAACGAGTGGTGCGTGGTGCAACCGCCCTGGCTGTTGAACCGATGTTGCAATTGCAAGCTGGAGATCGCGTGGCTGTCGCCGGCAGACGCGTGGAGGTGATTGAGCACGTCGAGAAGATGTTGGGTCCTGAGACCGCCGATTCCAGTGGCATGGACCTCATCGCAGAAGTGTGTGACACGGTAGTGACGAACAAAAACCTCGCTGATCATACAATTCGCGAACTTTCTTCACAGATCGATTCTGCGGCACGACGCGGCGTATTTGTGACGAGCCTGACGAGGCTGAATCAACCGCTTCCTATCGCTCCCGAAACAAGGCTATCCCTTGGCGACGTTGCCCGCATCGTGGGCTCGCACCCAGATGTAGAGCGTGCGTCTCGTTTGATCGGACAGGCGGTACCGCCTGCCGACAAAACAGACTTTTTGTACTTCGGCCTTGGTCTTTTCAGCGGCTTCGCACTAGGGTTGGTGGGAGTACATTTCGGCGGTGCACTGCTTGGACTTGGGACGGGCGGCGGATGTTTAATTGCTGGCTTGCTCTTCGGGTGGCTGCGGGCGCGCAGGCCCACCTTCGGTCAATTGCCATCTGCCGCCGCGCTCTATCTCAAGGATTTTGGATTGGCTGTCTTTGTGGCTTGCATTGGCCTTGCGACCGGGCCTGAAGCGCTCAAGCAGATTGCCAGATATGGCGTAGCTCTGCCGATCGCAGGTATCGCCGTTTCACTCGTGCCGAGTCTTTTCGCCCTCTATTACGGAAAGTATGTTCTCAAGATGCACCCTGTGATCCTCTGTGGGGCATTGTGCGGTCGCCAGGCGAGTACACCCGCTCTTAACGAAGTAAGCCTGGCTGCTGGCAGCAATGCACCGGTTTTGGGCTACACCGTTCCCTACACCATCGCGAACATTCTCCTGACTCTCGCCGGTCCAATTGTTGTGCTGATCGTGCGTGGGTAGCCGGATATTCGTGCCGGCAGGTTACGGCGCAACTGTGTCTTCATCGAAGTCGGTCGACGACGGGGGAGGTTCGGTCTTGGCGTCCGTCAGTTCGGAATCAATCAGCAACCCGATTTGGTCCCACACGTGCGGATCGTTCTCGATCTGATGGTGCGCCTTATTGAATGCCCGGGAAAGCCACTTATAGTTGTCGCATCGGATTTGATGATCCTGGTACGTCATCCGATAATTCCCCAGGATCTTTGTCCGGGCTGGGTCGGCAGGAACAATGAGCTTTTGGCCCGGCGTAAACCCTCGAGTCTGATAGAAGTTTACGGCTTTCTCGACATTCGAGGGCACCGTGTGATCATTCTGGTGCCATTTCTTAACGCTGTCGATCTGAATGGTCAGCGCGACCGGGATTTCTCTTCGTTCGAGCTCTCTGGCAAATGCTAATACTTCCGAAGCACCCCAACTATGGCCATAAAGAATGATTTTGACATCTTTTTTCTCCACTGACGTTAGCAAGCCTCCGGCGTTCAGCCAGTCCGCAAGATGCTGCGCGGCTCCCTTAGCATCATGATTTCCAAATATTTCGGCGTGAATCGCGGACCCATATCGTGACCGCAGGTAATGTGCAAATAAAACTTCGGGATGCTTTACATCGTCGGGTTTCACGAAGCCGCCAACAAAGCCCACAACAATAGCCTTTGGCGCACCGCAACCCGCGAATTCCAGATGTGGCCTTAAACACAAAAATTGCATCGCATCTTTTAACGCCGGATGAGTCGAAGGATCCAAGCAAGGATCGAGTACACTGCTCGCATTGGAATACCCGATCTCTCCCTTACATGCAACCGCCTGCCCCTGTGCTACTCCGACTTGAAAAGGCTCGGTTAGTCCCAGAATCAGCAGCAGTAACAATCGCGGGTTAAACTTGTTCATCAACGCAGTCATATCGCTTCAGCCCGATGTAGATTGCCATTCCTTCTAAGCTCTTTATCGCTGATCTGACGCGTGTTTACGAAGCCGAGGTGTCAGTCGCCGAAGAACGAACTCTTGCAGCAAACCCTCGAAAGAGAGCTCGCCAAGTCTGATCAGTGAATTTTGTACGAACAATCCCTTTCGATCACTTTCCGGATAGTACAGGTACGAAATGCCAGCCGAAGCGAACACTCCGGCAACATTTGAATAATTCAGCTGCCATCGCCGGTTGTCGCCTTTGCAGATCACCGGACTGCCGATCGCGTACAGGAGCCGTGAGGCGGTACTCCCCGTTCCCTTGTAGAAATAGCGTGGATCTTGCTTCAAAACCGACGGAAGTATGGCACCGCCAATGTAAGTGCTCGTGAGAACGTCAGCATAGGAGGCACCGAAGCGCTTGAAATATCCTTGTGCTCCTTGACCGTATCCGCTGAAAGCATCCGTGGCTTGTTCAACCCCCGCCAGGGCAGCGGTTCCGACGAAAGTGAATGGGTCCACCGTCGTCTTCCATGCGAGCCGAAACTTCTGCTTGGTACTGAGCGGAACCGCCTCCCGCTCGTAAGTCACGTAAAAATTTGGGAAGATGCCCAACACGCGCTGCGTCTCTTGCTGGCGGAGTTGCAAATCCGCCAATTCGACGGAACTCAGTGGCGCGTCGGTGACATGCACTTCGGTCAGCGCAGGCGCCACGGCCAACGAGATCGGAGGAACGATGTACGTCTCTCCCGGGCCCAGAACAGACGCAAACTCTCGCATGGTGAAACCCGCAGCTGAAACCGTCAGACGAAATGAACCCGGTGCAACGTTAGTAAAGATAAATTGACCGTTATTCCCAGTTTGTATCTCTCGAATCGAGCCTGGATCTCCAACGGTCAGATGTACCTTGGCACCGACGCTCACCGCACCGCTCTGGTCGAGAATGGTCCCGCTGATGCAGCCTTCCGGTTGGTGACTCGACGCTTTGTACTCCCGACCGCTGGCGTACGCTTCCTGGGCAGAAGGCTGGCCGGACGGAGAAACTTCAGAGGCTCTGGACCTCTCGGCGCCGTCATCTACCGTCATGACCTGCGCCATGACCTGGCCGACGGAACAAATTGAGGTAACCAGCCCTATGATCGTTGCCGCGAACCTGAAAACGGATTGCCTCATCGAAATTTCCGATCGCCATCTGGCGTGCACAAAGATTTGACGATCTCCTACAGGATAGGAATACTGGCAAAACTCACAGAACCGGGCTGTGGAAGTGGAGGAAAAACTAACGCGTTGAGGTGTGGATGGAATGTACTTCTGTCTCTGCACTATTCAACTGGGTCCCAGCTTTTTTCGGGATTGTATTCGGAAATACCTGTGGCGGTTTGTGCCGTGTCGGCACCAAGGTCCTTCTGATAGACGACACCATCCTGATTCACAATGAACGTCATAACACCAGAGTTGCGATACTCCGCCGGATACGCGACAAATGCGAATCCGCGCGCAAGTTTGCCGTCCAGCATGTAGTCGCGCGCTCCACCTTTCGCGGCTGATCCTTGCTTGGTCAAAATTCGATAGTAGTAGCCGTGAAACGGTGTCTGTTGGCCTTCCTTCCTCGTATAACCTTCGTCGGCCGCCGACACGAGCAAAGGTCCAATCGGGCTGGGTGGGTCGTTATCCCCGGTCTTCCAATAGAGACCGTTCTGCATACCTGTGTCGCTGATGAACTTCGCCGCGTAGTTGGTGCTCTTGCTTCCGTCGTGCAGAGTGGATGCGTAGTCTCGCTGAGCGGCAACGAGCGAGTGCAATATCTCGATCGCGTCATTCTCGTTCGTGCCAACACGTCGATAAAGAATTTCCTGCTTCCCCGTCTCCGTGTCGAAATACCAAGCGCCAGCGCTGTTTTTTACTAAGGGGATTGGCATCGGCCAGTTCTCAGCACCGATGTAAAGCGTCACAGTCTGATCCGGTTCCTGAACGATCCGATGCATCTGCTCGTATTTCGCGATGAAGTTTACAGCCCTGTTCCTGTCGGCAACGTCATCCCCGCTATGAAGAATGGGGCTGGCATTGGACCCGAAGATGGCTGTGATCGTTTGCGTATCATTGGACTTGACAGCATTGTAGATAGCGAGAATCGCATCGCCCGGAGAAGCGAACGTTTTCTCGTTCCCTTGTTGCCCCATGGCAGAATCGCCCCAGAGGAACAAAACGCCAGCCAGCGTCACCGCGAGTGACGGGAGAGCAGGCAATGTTGGCTTATAAAGATGCGTTACGGATGTCACGTTAATCCCCGACCGTTTGATTCCTGTATCGAGAAGGTGTGTGCGCTAGCGACGTCTTCCGCCGCCTCCGCCTCCTGCCCGTGCACCGGACCGACCTCCAGACCCTCCGCCTGCCGTTTCCCGAACACCGGAACGATCTCCGGAACTGCTTGCACTCCGTCCTTCCAGACTTTGCTGACCTCGTGCGCTATTGGTCCTGGTGTTGCCACCTTGACCGTAGTTACTAAATGCGCCGGTACCCGCATCTCGGTTCGCCTGGTTACCGTACCCGCGCTCCGCCTGTCGTTGGCCTTGACCGACGTTGCCCACCGCGTTATTACCAGGGCTTCGGTCCGCTTGTTGAGCGGAACCGCGCTCGGGCTGCCGATTAGCGGCAGAAATTGGCTGGTTCGTCGGCTGAGCCGGTCGATTCTGCCCTTGGAGCCCGCCTCGGTTCGGTTGATTTAAGTTGGTTTGTCCCGCGCCCCGTTGCTGCCCGAGATTTGCCGCATTTTCGTTTCTAAACTGCTGCTGGTTTCGCTGCTGGCTAAACTGTGGTGTGCTGCGGCCATTATTGAAGTTGTTGGTGCGGTTGCTGGCGTTGTTTAACTGGCCGCGGTTCAGGTTGTTCCCATTGACGTTATTCCGATTGACGTTATTCCGATTGACGTTGTTCGCGTTGATGTTGTTGCGGTTAAGGTTGTTGAAATTGGCGTTGTTAATGTTCGCGTTGTTAACATTTCGGTTGTAGTAGTTATTACGGTTGACGAAAGTATTTGAATTCGAAATGTACGTGTTGTGGTTGTACACGACCGTAGAGTTGTTCCATCCACATCCCCAGGAATTCCAACCCCATCCGCAGCATCCGCCACCGCCACTAATTGCAGCCCCAACCGCAATGCCTACTCCGAAGGAAAGAAGGCTGGTAGCGACCATTTCTCCGGTCGAGTACCCGGGAGGCGGCGGCACTGGGGCGCCATAAACCGCCGTCGGATTATAGGTCGGCACGTAGACAACTTCCGGTTGCGCAGGCTGAATGACAATGGTTTGAGGCGGAGATTGCACCACGGTCACTTGAGGTTGTCCGGATGACGCAGGCGCAGCCGCAGGTGGTGCCGATTGCGATGCGGGCGCACTCTTCTCCACGGTAATGTTCTGCTGCGGGTTGCTCTTCAGATTGCCTGCGTCATAGGCACGTTGACGCATGACCTGCACAGCATTCATCACGCTCTGGGGGATGTTGAAGTAAGCGTCTCCCAGAGATGAGGTCCACGAGAGATTCGAGGCCATTTGTTGCAGTACGTCCGGAAACTGTGTCAAGCCTTTCACGCTGGCATCCCAAGGCTGCTGATCGACTGTTTGCATAAGCAGGGCGCCTTTTAGGCTCGCGTTCTGTTGCAACCACTGATAAGCCGCCGTAACCTGGTCGGGAAAAGTAGATGCCGCGAGGACCTGCGCCAGCAGATTGTCGGGAAAAAGAGCAATCGGGGCAACAAGCTGCGACAGTTGATCTGCCGTCGGCGTTGCATAGGTGGTCGGAGGAGCTTGCCCTTCTTGCCCAGACTTGCCCGATTCGGACGACTTCTTACTACATCCCTCCAGGCCGCCTGTGCTGATTACGAGCGTCGAGACAAGTAGGAGCGAGATCGCCTGCTGCAGAGTCGGCATAGATCCCCGATCGGAAGCCTTGACCAACCAGCGTTATCTACAAACACGGAACTGTCATTCCCAGAACTCTGAGCGCCCCAAAAACATTCAATCATCATGAGCTGAGCAAGATTGGAAGTCATCTGTCAGTTGTGACAGCAGAGTCTTGCTGTTGGCCTGAAGGCCAGAATAAATTCGTATCCTGACGCAGCGTTTTTCGGGTGCTGGCGCCCACATTTACACGTAAATTGCAACGGTATTACTGGTGCTGGACTGCCCTACTGGCCCCTCTGCTCTGTCATTCCTGACAGTATTCCCACAATCGCGCATACCGCCACAATAGGGTCTAGGCGTTAATGCACACGAGCCAACACGCAATAACGTCTGTAGTGAAGGGTACCGTGCGTAGAGCAGGAGACATCGTGAACCGCAATATAAATGTATTCATTGCGATCGTATTTGGGCTGACAGTAAATGCCCTCGGGCAAGCCGCACAAGACAATTCCCCGGTCTCACCAGCCAAGAACATCGGAGTGTTCGCGTATCCCAAGAACAATCAGAACTCCGACCAACAGCTTAAAGACGAAAACGAGTGCTATGGCTCTGCTCAGCAACAGAGCGGTGTTGATCCGCAGGCCCCCCCACCAGCCGCACCCAGTGCCCAGGAGCAGCAGGCTGCACAGCAACAGGCAGCTCAGCAGGCAGGAAAGGATGCGCCAAAGGGAGGAGCGGTGAAGGGCTCCGCCAAGGGTGCAGCAGGAGGCGCCGCGATTGGCGCGATCGCCGGAGACGCGGGCACGGGTGCCGCAGTCGGTGCAACTGCCGGTGCAGTGGCGGGCAGACGCGCACAAAAGAAGGCCGCCAAAGCCTCCCAGCAGCAAGCGGCCCAGCAGACGGCGCAGGCTCAGCAACAACAACAAACCCAGGCAACAGCCCAACATCAGCAACAACTGGACACATTCAAGCGAGCTTTTTCCGCATGCATGGATGCACGCGGATATTCAGTTAAGTAGCTGATCGGCTGGGAGTCCGCGCCAACTTCGCGTAACCCCGTCAATACATAGCAGGCGTGCCTCAGTTTTCGCTGTACACAATCAGGTTGGTTCCCTGTCATACTGGTGAGAATGACAGTTTCCCGGTTCCTCGACCGTTGTTATCCCAAAGGGCTGCTTGGGGCTGGCTTGTTGGAATTCAGACCCGCCGGAACAAGCAGACACTAAAAACTAGACGGATCACTCAATGCAATCCAATCAGAAGAACAGCGTCTCAACCTACAAGCGGGCACATCCAATTGCACAGCCACAGTCTCCAAGCCCGCTCATTCTCGTCCTATTTTCCGTTATCGCTCTTGTCGCTGTGATTTTCACACAGCCAATGCAGGCTCACGCAAGCTATCACTCCACCAGTGCTGTTGGCTCGATTGATCCGAACAAGGGCCCATCTGAACTCAACCATCACATCGCTGGCTGGGCTTTGATGGGAGTTGGCCTGTTGCAATTAGTGGCCCTATTCTCTCCACGCATGAAAGCGCATCGATATATATGGCCAGCGCTCTTTCTGTCCGCTGGATTGTTTTTGGCGCTTTGGAGTGACGGAGAGATATGGCCACGAGGAAACCTGAATTGGGCCTGGCTCTTGCAACACGACGCCGAGGCTCGCCAGCATAAGATCTACGCTGTTCTTCTCATTGCGATTGGGATTATCGAGTACCTTCGCATCCGAGGTTCGTTGACGGGATTCTGGAAAACTTGGGCCTTTCCGGCGCTCGCAGCGACCGGAGCGTGCCTGTTGCTGGTCCATGACCACACCGGGGGTTCCGGTGCTCATTCTCCGGAAGCGCAGGCTTACCTGGTCAATCCTGCCCTCGACGTGGATGGCAGCCCGCGCAAACCGGAATCAATCGTAACTTCTGCGGCCGGTGCGGACGATCCACATCCTTCGATGCATCACTCTTCGGGAAGCCCGAGCCACGACAACGACAAGGACATGGAATCGAGTTCCATGCCTATGGACCATTCAAAGATGATGATGGACGCTCCGGCTGAAGACGCCATGAACGCCGGCGACCACCATCACCACATGATGACCGCATCCATGCTCCTGGTGGAGCGTGAACATATGTGGTTCATGATCGTCGGGCTCGCGATTGGGTTATTCAAGTTCCTTTCGGATAGTGAATTCGTGCAGAGCCGCATTGTCCCGTACATGTGGCCAAGTTGCATGACGCTGCTTGGTATTATGCTCGTGCTATACCGGGAATAGTTCCGGTGGGGACGACATACTGACTTGAGACAAGCAGACAAACGCGTCTGGCCCGAATCTTAGGCCGGCGCGTACTGCCATGGCGATGAATCGGGTCGAGAGCCAATAGCTACCAAAGCTGCCCGTTATTCAGAAACAGTTCAGGCTGGGTTGGATCCTGAACTCTATAGCTAATGGGTTGACCATTTAGCCAATCTGGCGCGGAGCAAAGGAAAGTGAATCGCCCACGTTTGCAGAGAAATTCGCATGCACCCATGCATCAATAGTTTTCGATTGTGATTCTGGGACGGTGATCCGCGTCAGTGCTTGTTTGATCTAAGCGAGCTTTTTCGATTCGTGCCGCCAGGTATCGCATGAAAAATAGCAGGATAAAATGCCATCAGCCGTCCTCAACCGAGTTCCATAATCCACTTGGGGATTCTGGCTGGACCCTTACCCTGCCATCTCATTCAATTGAAATATCGGTCACGACAGCACAAGGACCAGCACCATTCCCCAGATGGTGAGCAGTGTGTTGCCCACCGCATAAGTTACGGTGTACCCAAGTGCCGGAACCTGGCTTTTGGCACGATCGCAGACTAAGCCAAGCGAAGCTGTCGTTGTGCGGGCGCCCGAAACGATTCCGAGAATCAAGGCATCATGGAACCGGAATATATATTTGCCTACATACATCCCGAGAACCAGGGGTAGCGTCGTGGCCACAGCGCCCCATAAGAATAGACTGATGCCCTGCGTCTTCAACCCGTTCACGAAGCCGGGCCCTGCCGAGATTCCAACAATGGCGATGAAAATGTTAAGACCGACTGAGTTCATAAACCACACGGTCGATGAAGGTATCCGCCCGAATTTTGGACGGACGGAGCGCAACCAGCCCAGAACTAATCCTGAAATCAGTGCACCGCCGGCGGTTGAAAGCGTTAACGGCACCCCGGCCACTTTCCAGACGAGCGCGCCGACGAGCGCGCCGATCGTGATCCCACCACCGATAAAGGCGACGTCTGCAACATCCGTCGCACGATCTGCCACGCCCAGCAGTTTGGCAACTGCAGTGATATCCTGGCTGCGCCCAACCAAAGTGACAATATCTCCCCGGTTGATACGGGTGTTCGGCAGGATCGGTATTGATGTTGCGACTGCACCCCTTGTGATTTTTCTGAGGAACACACCCCGGGACGCGGGATTCGTTGCCAATTCGGCCAGAGTCTTGCCATCCACAGCTTTATTGGTGACAAGCACGTCCACGCCTTCGACCGGCATGCTTAGCAATTCTGGGTCGTCGACCTCAATTGCGCCTTCGCCGCTCACGCTTACGACAGTGTCCCGCCCACCAGACACTCCAACGGCCCTCCTACCTTGCCCAATAACGTTGACCAGTGCGTCGCGAGCTCCGGCTACCGCAACTACATCGCCTTCACGAATGACCGTTTCCGCGGTTGCATCCTCAATAACGCCGTTCCGTCGCAACCGCATGACAAAGACTCGCGCGTCGGGCACAAGGGCTTCCGCCTCAGCGGCTCTCATGCCGTTCACAACGCCGCCCTGTTTTACGCGAAAAGCACGCATCTCCCAGCGGTGCCAGGCTGTACCGGCCCCACCAAGCTCTTTCTTGCCGCCAAATTTGTCTTCATAATCCTTACAAGCTGTGACTGGATCAAAGCGCAACAAGGCAGGACCCAATAGGGCGATTACAAGTGCCGATCCAACCGTTCCGAACATGTATGTCACGGCATAAGCGATTGGCATCGAGTCGAGCAGGCCTTTGACTTGATCGCCGGGAAGCCCCAGTCGGTTGATTGCATCCGTGGAGAGCCCCATCGCGGCAGAGATTGTTTGACTGCCCGAATAGAGTCCCGCGCCGTATCCCAGGTTGTAGCCAACAATCTTCACTACCGCAATCGGAACGGCGAGGCAAAAGAGGCACTGCACCACCGAAAAGATCGCTTGTGGCAGTCCATCCTTTGCCACACCGCGAACGAATTGCGGTCCAACGCCGTAGCCAACGGCAAATAGGAACATCAGGAAGGAAAATGCCTTCAATGGCCCTGAGATTGTGATTCCGATTTGTCCGATCAGGACTCCTGCCAGCAGGGTTGCAGTAACCGATCCCAATCCGATTCCACGGAACGTGAACTTTCCAAAGTAGTATCCGAGTCCGAGAGCCAGAAAAATGGCAATCTCTGGATATTGGCGTAAAGTTTGGGCGAACCAAGCAAATATGTCCATTTGACTGTCTCCTTTTCGGGACCAGTTACTGCCTCGCTGTCATTACCAATGCTGTGCTTCATGCGCCGCGATTACGCGGCCTTTTGTTCTTTCCAAACCGAGACCGCTTTTTGCACCGCAAACGAGAGTTGTTCTCCAATCTTCGAATATGCCTCGTCTGGCAAGTTCGCGAGCGATACGCGCACCGACCAATCAGGCCCCGCGAAGCCGCTGCCGTTCAGGAGCACAGTGGAGAAGTTCTCCGCCAGAGCAAAGAGAACGTCAAACGGGTGGTAATTCTTCTTCAGAAACTCCACGAAGTCCGGACCATAAGCTTTTTCCGCCCAGACCATTATGTCGAGTGTGGCGTAATAGTCCGCTCGATCCGGATCCGGAGGCAACGGCAGATTCATTCCATCCCACAACGCTTTCATCCGCCGTTCCACGATCTTCTTCGTAAGTTTCTTATAACGATCATCCTTGTCCGAGAGTGCGAACAGCGAGAACAGGGTCATCTGCACCTGCTGCGGCAAGGACAAACCAGCTGTGTGGTTGAGAGCAACCGACCGACTGTCCGCCACCATTCGGTCAATGAACTTCAAGCTTTCTGGCTCAAGCGTCAGAGGGCTGTATCGCTTGTTCAATTTGTCGCGAGTCTCCTTGGGTAGACCAGCGATCTTTTTGTCGAGAACATTCTCCTTGTGAAGTGCGATCACCCCAAGACGCCATCCCGTGCAACCGAAATACTTCGAGAACGAATACACCCCGATGGTGTTGGATGGAATCTCCGCCATGATGGAATGAAATCCCGGCACGAAGGTCCCATATACATCATCCGTGATCACAATGAGATCCGACCGCTTCTCCCGCACGAGATTCGCAAGCCGCTTCATTGAGCCTTCACGCATGGCTACCGACGGCGGATTACTGGGATTTACAAAGAACAGCGCCTTGATTGACGGATCGGCAAGCTTATCGATCTCAGCATCTGGGTACTGCCATGTATGGCGCCCGCCGGCTGCTACTTCATCGGCACTGATTTCGACGATGTCAAAGTGATACCGGTCGAGATGACAAATTTCGATATACGGCGTGAATGTCGGTACAGCAAGAGCCACTTTGTCGCCCCGATGCAGCAGATCATTCACCATCAGCGAGTCGAAGATGTAGCACATCGCCGCTGTTCCACCCTCTACTGCAAAGACATCAAAATCACTGGCAACTGTCTTTCCGCCACACATCTCCTTGGCCAAATAGTGCTGCACGACTTTTTCCGCGTGAACCAGCATACGGCCGGGGACCGGATACTGGTCGCCGATGATGGCATCGACCAGTTCATAGATGAACGCATCCGGATCGAACCGAAACTCTTTCACCCCATGGTCGATCGCGGTCCGAATCATTTTGGCGCCAGGCGCATTACGATTCTTGTCGAGGAAACCCGAGAGTCGCTTGGCGATGCCGTCTTTTTGAGGCATCCCGCCGAGGTCAGGCTCGTCCCATATCCGCTTCGACTCTTGCAAGGCGAAATTACCAAGAGTGAAAAAAGCCTCACGTGGCGTGGTTGCGATCCAATTTGGGTTGCCACGCCCCGCATTCAGCATCGATTGGGAATTCGCACGAGCGGTTTCACCCGCGGCATGGATCAACTTATCCTTCAGCTCAAACGGGCTTAGCTTTTCAAACTCCTTTTGCTGTTCAAGAGTTACCGAAAGTCGCCGAACTACTGTAGTTGCCATGATTCCTCTCCTTCTATAGTCTCTATTTCACCTAATCGACGGCCGCGGACCACTTGAACTTCGTTCACGCTGCCGGCTGTAACTTGCTTTCATCAACGGCCTCCTTCTTACGCGGCATCTTTGCTGTTTTGAGGTAAGACGGCTTCAGCAATTTAAGGCCAAGTGTTGCATTGAAGCCATGGATCTCTTTTACATCGAGCTTGCGCATGAATTCGATCGTCTCGGCGCTAATGACCTGTCCGGGAACCATGATGGGGAATCCTGGAGGATAAGGAATTACGAAGTTCGCCGAAACAAGCTCCGGTCCTTCTTTAAGCCGACGATCAATTTCAGGGCTGAACAACTTAATGTGGTCGCATTGCTCCTCGCGATATGCTCCGAAGAAAGCTGAGCGCATGTCACCCTCGCTCGTGATGCTGGCGGAATCCTCGCGGAAGCTGTTGTGGAAGCAGCTGAAATTCGGCAGATCCGGAACATCTTCCGTCAGCGATTTCACGCGAGCTGCGAATGCTTCTTGTACGTCGGGCCCACCATCCGCAAGCTTCTTCTCTACCGATTGGGAGATTTCGACGAGTACCTTGATCAGATGAGCGATGTCGCTTCGTGTATTGTTGATATTCGTTTGCAGGAGGATGCTGTTGCGCGATGTCTTGTTTAGCTGGATGTCGTATTCCGAGGCGAGAAGATTCTTGAACTGGGTGCCGTCAAATCCCGCCGAACCACACACCAGTGTTAATCGCGTCACGTCAAGGGCAAACTCATCATCCCGAAGTGCCTTTACGGCCGTGGTCCAGTTCGAACCAGCTGTTAGATAGTCAACGAAGCCGGTGTTGCGGAACTCGCTAGGGACGAGATCATCCGCACCGAGAATGCGAAAATACTTGGAGATCAGCGGATGCGAGTTGACTTCCCGCCGTAGATCCAGGGCCAACTGAATCGCTCGATTCACCAGTTCATAGCCTTCCAGTTCCATCTGGCGCCGGGCTACGTCCAGCGTCGCAATGATCTGCAGGTTAGGGGAGGTTGAGGCATGGGTGAAGACTGCCTCGTGGAACTGCTCCTCAACCGTGTGATAATCCTGGTCCTTGACCAGCACCATCGAGCCTTGCCGTAAGCTCGACATGGACTTGTGTGTGGAGTTGGTCTGGTACACGCGCAGACGAACCTTATCGGGATTAACAAGGAGGCGCGTCTCCAGCAAGCTTGAATCTTTGGGATCCAGATCCGAACCAAGCTTCTTTACCTGGTCCTCGTATGCTTTGCGGTATCCAGGATTCTTGAATTTGCGTTCAAGGATAGCGGCGGCGCCCATGGCAGTGCGGCGTCGGTAGAAGGGGCTCCACCGTGCAAAGCCGAACCACGCTTCGTCCCACAAGAAAATAAGGTCAGGCTTGATGGCAAGACACTCCTCCATGACGCGCTCGACATTATAGATTTGCCCATCAAACGTGCAGTTGGTGAGCACTACCATCCGTGTCCGATCAAGCTTTCCCTCCGCTTTCAAATCGAGCAACGCCTTCTTAATAGTCCGCAGTGGAACCGCACCGTACATCGAATACTTAGTAAGTGGATAGGCCTCCACATACAATGGCAACGCACCGGACAGCACTGCACCGTAATGGTGGGACTTATGGCAATTGCGGTCGACGATCATGATATCGCCGGGGGCCAGGAGTGCCTGTTCCACCATTTTGTTGGACGTAGAGGTGCCATTCGTAACGAAAAACACGTGATCTGCGCCGAACGCGCGTGCCGCTTTCTGCTGCGCCACCTTTATATTGCCGGTCGGCTCCAGCAGGCTGTCGAGGCCGCCCGTGGTAGCGGACGACTCTGCAAGAAACAGGTTTGTGCCATAGAACTTGCCCATGTCGCGAATCCAGTTGGACTTGAAAATCGATTTGCCTCTCGCGACCGGGAGAGCATGAAAGGTACCGATTGGGCGTTGTGCGTACTTCTGCAGGTTGTCAAAATAAGGTGTCTGGAATCGGTCGGCAACCGCATCAAGAATGCTGAGGTGCAATTCCAGCGGCTCCTCCACCTGATAAAAGACGCGTCGGATGCACTCAGCGGAAACATCACCCGCCACCTTTTCTACCTCGCGATCGCTCAGGTAGAAGACATCCAGTTCGGGGCGGATCAGCTTCACGGCTTTAGCCAGCTCGAGTGCATATTGTCGGGATGCTCCGACGCCGCCAGTAGCGACCAGATGACTGGTCAGAAACTCACGCAACAGCGGATTGTTTCGTGATGAGGTGATGGAAATACCTTCATAGATCACCACTGTTTCCAGGCTGCCGTTGAGAATCGTTCCAAGTATCGCATCCTCAAAATTGCTGACGAACACAGGTTCGTAGACAAATGCGTCTTCCGTCCTGCGTAACTTCCTAAGATCATCGGCGAGTTCGGTCCACACGGCCGGGCGGGCGGGACTGACGAACAGTACTTCGAAGTAAGGCCGGTGCCGTACCCCATCCTCACTGCGCCCGGGCACCCGGTCCCCCAAACTTGTGGGATATTCATCGCTCTCCCAGTCATTCAGGTTGGTTCGATACGAGTGAGTCAGTAAGGCGGCACTAATCGACTGCGCCAGTCGAACCGTACCCGACGCGTCACCGCCGGCGATCCGCTCCGATAATGTCTTCAGCAGAACGGGTCCTGGATAAGCGAAAAAGTCCTCCCACTGTATTAGTTCCTGGAAAAGTGTCAGCGTTTTGGAGGCGTGACTTGCCTTTTCCGGCTCTTGTTGATTGGCCGATGCTTCCCACGATCTTGCGGCCTGGAGCAACGAGCGCCAGCGGTCCAGACGGGCTTCTGCCACTGTGAAGAATTGATCGACTCGAGTTGAAGTATCTAGGGCGATGCTCATGATCTCTTGTCCTCTCTGCGGCTGTGCCGCGGCAGCATGATTTGTCGGAAGCGCAGTCGCGACTCAATCTCGATTACTTCGTATCCGGATTTGTCTTGACGAAGTTATATTTCGCGCTGAACTGGATTCGCGGCGCATTTCCTTTGGATCCGTCCTGCAACTCTTGCCAACCGTAAAGAAATTCGGCGCCGACGTTCAGGGAAGAGCTCAATGGATTCCAAATCAGATTGGCACCACTGTAGTCGCTGTGGTTGTAGGGATTAGCTGGAAGAACTTTCGTGTTTTGCACCGCAGCGTAGGAAAATATTGCGCTGGATCGGAGTGTTTTCGTCCAGTAGTGCTGGTAAGCCGCATCAACGCCAACCGCAGGAGTCGCGCGAAGATGTGGGCTCGGAGGGGCAGTCACTTCCGCATCGATTCCGAGCCCTGAGGTGTCCTGGATATACCGCGAGACGCCGTGGCCCGCCACGACACCAAACACGACGTTGTCTTTTCCAATCGTCTTGAAGCCACTCGAGAAGTTCACGCCCCATCCGAAGACCGAATCCGTCTTCTGCTGTGTTCCATGCACTACGAATGCTGCAACAGAACGGAACAGCCCCGAGACCTGTACATGACCACCGTTGAACTCTTGCCGCAGACGAATGGTTCCATCAGGACTTGGCGCGTTGGGCTGAGATTTGAAATCTTTAGTCTGGAAAAGCACGTCGGAGCTTGGCTTTTCGGCTGAGATATAGAACGTCGTCCTTGGGCCTAAGGCGAAACCGTATCGTAGCTGCGGATTCCGCAGATTAACCATGCCGTTCGGTCCCTGGAAATCCAACGTGTCAGGAAATCCATCTGGGTCCATGAAGTTTGAAAATGTTTGCCCTACCAGAAAATTCGCTGCCTGCGCATAGGCGTGTCGCATCCGTGGAGTAGTCGCATTGGTCCCGAACAGATCGCCCTCGACATAGAAGCGGACCTCTCCGATCTTGGTACTGGGAATTCGAAAATCCAGGCTCAGACGTGTAGGACGAACCGACACCGTCGCATTGTTAACCGTCGCAATCTGGGGTATCGGGATGGAAGCGGGGACAAAGGCTTCCGCATTCCCCGCGGGTTTCAGATCGTAGATAAAATCGGTCTTAAAGTAACCGCCAATTTTCAAGATCGTCTGGGTCCCAGGCAGACGAAAAAATCCGTTGTACTTTGGATCGAGAGGAACATTTTTGTATCGCGCCGCCGCAACCGAATCTTCTGAGAACGTATTGTAGGTCGCCGTTGCCTCCCCTACCTGCGGCGACGTCGTGCCCTGAAGGGGTGGCTGGCTCGCTTGAATCGTGCCTGTCTGCTGGGCAGTCTTGCTTTGAGGTTCGGTCGAGGCGGAGGGTAACTTCTGACTCTCCAGTTCATCCAGTCTCGCTTGCACGCTCTGCAGCTGTCTCTGCAACTCGTTTACTTGCTGCCGCAACTCCTGTGCCGTTGCGGGACTGTCAGACTGGGCAAACAATGGAAACGTACTTGGAAACAAAGACAACAACAACACAATCCGGGCAAACCTATACATTCCTTATTTCTCCATTCACGTGGTTCCGAGTGCAGGAGAACTGCAAGCATGAGTCAAGCGGGTGATTCGCCGATCGGACCTGGGTGAGCGAATCCTGTTTCACGCTAATCTGGCGCTATCTGGCGAGCAACTGTCAGAACTGTCAGTCGGGGACGCAACGGAACGTCGGCATGGGCAGAACAAAGCGGAATGTACGCGACTATCTCAGTGACAAGACGGATCTTCCTTGAATTCTCCGCTCGCTAGCATTCCCCCCAAAAAATGCCCACAGCTCATGATTTTCTGGGAGAGTGGTTCGTCCCTTAACGCATTCGGAGATGATGTGTATTTTGCGGTGTCCATTGACTGCTTGGCTGCGAGCAACTTGTCGCTCCACTCGCGGACTGCGTGAAACTCGTTGTTGAGCAACTGAAGTGCCTCTTGATCAGAATTGGTCGATGCAGCGGCGGTCGCGAGCCTAAGGCTGTGAGCCGCCTGTTCACGGTAGTCCGACACCCACTTCTCGTTTACTCCATATCCCTGCTGGATCGCGTACCCCAACGTGGTTGCCCACTCCCGCATTTGAGCGATTGTCTCAATCCCAGCCACCATAAATTTCTGAGACAAAGCTGATTGGGAAACTGGTTCTGGAGGCGGAGGAGTATCGATGGGATCCTCCCCTGATGAAGAAAACGTTAGACTGATTTGGTCGTTGTGAAAGCTCAAGGATCCTTTCCCGATGCGCGCCAGGCTCTCTAGTTCCACGTAGGTTCGTCCCTTCACGGTGACAATCGCTGCAGATCCGTTGTGGCCGTTCACAGTCAGGCTTCTCGTACTTTGTTCTACCTGTGCCAAACATCTGTTACAAAATGGCAATGTGATAAGCGCAACAGCTAATATCTGAATCCATTGCTTAGAGACCATAGATAGTTCCTCTACGCCTGTGAATAAGAGACGAGATTAGAGACTCAGCTGAACTTCGCTCCTGCTGCCAAGTCAGGCTATCTTAGGCACTCCACACCCATGGCCCGCCATCATCAGCTGTCATTTCTGCCAGTGTCTGCTGGCAATCAATATCTCTAACCGCTATTCCCCAATCTAGAGAAGGGCATCAATCACGGTGATTCCGTGGCGAGAGGAGACTCGAAGAACAGAGCAACGACGAGGGCGATCGCGATTGTTGCAGTGCCATTGAAGACTGCATACGCAATTGAGGCGGGCATGATCCGGCCTCCGGAAGCAGCTCAGTCGAAACAGGATGGCTGGGTGAAAGTGGACGCCGCGCTATTTGGTCAACTCGGCCTTTGCCAGGATGACCGCCGCGCCCGAAGCGAGTGAGTCGTAATAACGCACCACACGCTGAGGCTCTTCGGCTTGATAGGAAGCCAAGTTGTGCGCCCAGCGGAACCCTATCGGCTCGTACCAGAGTTCGGCTTCAATATGAAATGGCCCGGTTGATAGGTCAATCGGTGCAGAATATCGAACAAGACTGCCTTGGTCGTTGAAGTTCGGATCTTCAACGGCATCCCCGACAACCTCAATGTCCTTTTCGGCGGTAGTCTTGTCGAAACCGGAGGGCAGAATGCGATTGTCTTTCAGATAGCCCACCGCACTAATCAGTCCCGTCGTGACATGGTTCTCAGGATCTCGAAGGATGGATTCATAGATCTCGACCTGATGGCTGCTGGTAATCTCGCGGTAGTGCGGCTCATAGCGCAAAGGATCGGCATCATTATCATTGCCTTGGATGGAGCCATCCGGGTTCAGCGCACCGGATTCGAAAACTGTCCGACCATCCCTGTTCCGGATCGTGAAATGCAGCCACGCTCGTCTTGAAGGATAAGCAGTCGGCAGCTTGTGACCAGTGAGATTTTCAACCAGTACGTCGATGTGAACCAACCCCTCCTCCATTGCGACATTCCGGATACTCAGCCGCGCACTCTGGGTTTGAAGAAACTTCACAGTACGCTCGGCGTTCGCATTCAACTCCTGTGGGAGGGCTGTCACACTCAAGTCTTGCCTGTAGTTACTGAGCATGCGCAACATAAAGAAATTTCCGCCGAGAAAGGTGTGATGTCGGGCACCTGGACGAGGCTGTCCAAACAGCGACGTCACTGGAGTATCTCCTTGCACCGCGGCCATGTGACACGATTGGCAACTGGTCTTGTTCACGTAGTCGCTGTGCAGCCATTCGAGGTAAGGCATCTGTTCGGCTAACTCCCCGACACGGTTGCCCTGTTTGTCCAGAGCGACCGTGTAGAGCTGGTGACACGTTCCGCAGAGCGCGGAATCACGAATTTGCGCGCCCTCGCCCGGAATGAATCCGCCGGTAGAGGTCCGCATGACCTGCTGGTGGCCGGTATCGATGGCGTAAGGCCCATGCTCTGCATGACGACCTTCTTCAGGAGGATCAATGATGAAGTTTCCGACGAAGCTCTCCCGAGTCCCAAGATTCTTCTTGGAAATCTGGTGGCATATCGAGCACGAGACACTGTCGGCTGCTTCCGCATCGGGCTTCTTGTTCATGTCAAATGGAAGATGCGAGAAGACTTCACTCTTTTTGCCCTGGAGGTGCGCCTCGTAGTAGGACATCGGCATGTGGCAATGTGAGCATTCGTCCTGAATCTCCGCGCTCGCCGTAGGATGGTCGATCGTTTCACGCCGCACGCTCCCTTGCCAATAGGGGTCTCGCCCAGTATTGGCCATGATGCTTGCCCGCCAATCCATACCAATCGAGAAATCTTCGCCAGTCTCCGTCTTCATCCCGTTGTGGCAAGCGACGCATCGATCGGAGGTTTGAAATTTTGGTTTAGCCGGTGAACTACCCTCCCCCGCCTCGAGCATGCTTGCCGAAGTCCACATCAGTGCCATGGTTCCAATACAAAACCACACTGTCTTCCGCATTACCATCCCTGTGTAAGTTTTCCGTCCGCCCAATCCCACAGCAAATAAAAGATGACCTGGGTTGATCGGCCCGCTGTGTTCGCAATCGGCTTGCTAAAGCCGACGCTTGCGCGAATGTGCTGCCTGCGGCTGATGGTGACCTGCATTTCTGGAACTAGGTCCCAGTTGCTCTTCGCACCATCGACCAGATCGCGGTTGGCAACAAACTCCACCATAGGGGACCACAGACGGCCTAGACCGTGATCAGCCGCGAAGCTCTGCCCCAAAGCGGTACGCCAGTACAGCGACTGCGGCGCGATATCCGTATGGCGCGGTAACTCCGCTCCCGCTTGAAGTTCAATGAAGGTGTTCGTAGGAAAAAGCTGGTCGAAAGCCGCATAGGTTTCAAACGTCGTAGTGCCGCGGCCAAAACCTCGCTCTTTATTTCCGCTCGGAACGATGACTCCTCCAAACAAGCTCAGAATCGATCCGGCGCGTAAGTTCGACCACATCTCGCGCTTCAGTCCAAGGCTTACGTCTCCCACGCCGCCGTACCAGGTCTGATTGTGTTCCTGGAACTGTAGAGGAACGTCCACTTCGAGCTGATTGTGCACGCCGAACCGCTGCTCATGAATGATGTCTGTGGTGCTTCCGGCAGCGCCGCTTGCGTTCACCGCTGTCGAAATTACTTCCTCATCCTCTGGAAACGCCTTTTCCGTAACGAGTGCGCGTGGCAGGTTCAGTTCACCCCGAGCCCACCGAGTGCTGCGGCACAATGTGCGAAGATACGCGATCACGTCGTCGATCTGCTCTGATGTGAGCAATGTCCCAAAAGATGGCATGATTTGCGAGAAGCCGCGTGACTCTCCTCCGTTCACGATTATGTCCTTCCAGGTCGAATTCGGCTCCGATGTCGTCTGGTCGCAACGCGTGAAGTCGGGAAAGGTGTCCGAGCGCTTGAACTCCGTGAGCGTTTCCGGCGCGCCCGTACCATTGGCTCCATGGCATGCAATGCACCCGGATTTGTAAATGCGCTCGCCATTGTTAACATCATGGGATTTTTGTTTGATAGTCTGAGAGCACAAAACCACAGGGTTGGCTGCGAGACTTAAGATGATTAGGGCCTGCATGACTGCTCGACGGCCGCGACGCGTTGTGACTCTCATGCGAGCGTGTTCGAGCATCGATCTCCTTCTCGCGCCCACCGGCGGTTGCAACTCGTCCCATCGACTTTCGTAGAGAGACGGCTCCTCCATCCCTCGGCCGGGCAATACGGGCGAGCCTGCTTGCTTCGTACTTGCATCCTTATTTATTCAGGTTCACCCTTGCCAGCCCTACTTAGCTCCACCCGCTCTTCATTGTGCCTTGTTGGGACTGTCCGACAATGGACAGTGCAATCTCCCAGCGAACATTCCGAATTCCCAGAAAAAGTGACTCGTCCTATTATCACCTTTTATTTCATGCATTTGCCTCCGAGGCTCGTTGGCCATGAAGTTGCCACTTCCCAAGGTGATGGATATCGCCCGCCCAGAGTTTAAGGCACGTAAACGTAAACGTCAGATTGCCACTGCGGCCATCATCGCCGTCGTAGTCGTAATTTTAACAGTGCTCGTGTATCGCTTGCGTCCGGCCGCACCCACCGTCGAGCGCGGCACGGTCTGGACCGATTCCGTGAAGCGCGGCTCCATGTTGCGTCAGGTACGCGGCATTGGGTCACTGGTGCCGTCGCAGGAATCGGTTCTTCAAATTCCCGCGGAGACAGACGCAACGATTATCCGAATTCGCTTGCTCCCGGGATCACTGGTGAAACCAGACTCTATTTTGGTCGAGATGAGTGACCCTACCGTCGAGCAGGCGGCTGTCGATGCACATCTTCAATGGAAGGCTGCCGAAGCCGAATATCAAAGCCAGCGCATGAAACTCGAAAGTGACCTGATGAACCAGAAGGCGGGCGCAGCGACCGTGAACGCGGACTATAACCAGACACAACTGCAATCACAAACGGACAAGGCACTCTACGACCTCGGAGTGATCTCCGGATTGGCCTACAAAGCCTCCAAGAGCAAGGCGGACGAATTGACAATCCGCAACGGATTGGAAGACCAGCGGCTTGAAAGCACTCGCAAAGCCATTGATGCCCAACTCTCTCAATTACAAGCCAAGGTCGACCAGATGCGCGTTCTGGCAGAACTGAAACAGAAACAACTCGATGCCTTGAAGGTCCGCGCCAAGATCGATGGGGTCCTCGTCGAACTTCCACTGCACGTTGGACAGCACGTCACTCCCGGAACCATGTTGGCTAAGGTGGTGCAACCCAACCATCTTATGGCTGAACTGAAGATCGCCGAAACGCAGGCGCGGGATGTCCAAATCGGCGAACCGGCGTCCGTCGACACTCACAATGGGGTAATCGCCGGCAGTGTGATGCGTGTCGATCCAGGAGTACAAAACGGAACCGTGACAGTCGACGTCAAATTAGTGGGCGAGATCCCAAAGGGAGCCCGACCCGACCTGAGCGTGGATGGGACCATCGATCTCGAACGCCTCGACAATGTTTTGTATGTCGGACGTCCGGCTTTCGGACAGGAAAACAGCACTATCAGCCTGTTTAGGCTCGATTCCGACGGGCGCGACGCCAGTCGCGTTCCCGTAAAAGTCGGACGGGCTTCGGTGAATTCAATTCAGGTAATCGAGGGCTTGCACGAAGGCGACACGGTCGTGCTTTCTGACATGTCTCGCTGGGACAATACTGATCGCATCCGGCTTCAGGACTAAATATCAAAAATCGAGGCGAATCATTCATGACCGACAATGGCCAACCGCTCATTCAGATTTCGGATCTGACGAAAGTTTTCTATACCGACGAAATCGAAACACACGCGCTCTCGGGAGTGCACCTCACCGTCAACAAAGGGGAATACGTCGCTATGTCGGGCCCTTCGGGATGCGGAAAGTCGACGCTCCTTTCGATCATCGGGCTTCTCGATACGCCGACAGGCGGCCGTTACATGTTGAATAGCAAGCCGGTGGAAAATCTCGATTTCGCAGAGCGCGCTCGCATCCGTAACCAGGAGATAGGTTTCATCTTTCAGAGTTTTAACCTCATCGGCGATCTCACCGTATACGAGAATGTCGAATTACCCCTGACGTACCGGCAGCGCATGCCGAGCGCTGAGCGTAAGACCCGCGTGATGGAAGCACTGGAGCGCGTCGGCATGGCACATCGCGTCCGCCACTATCCTTCTCAGCTGTCCGGCGGTCAGCAGCAGCGCGTGGCGGTTGCGCGCGCTCTCGGGGGAAAACCTTCCATTCTCCTGGCAGACGAGCCTACCGGAAACTTGGACTCCCGCAATGGCGAGGCCGTCATGGAGCTCCTCGCCGATCTTCACAAAGATGGCGCCACCATCTGCATGGTGACCCACGATCCGCGCTTCGCCAAACACGCACAGCGCGAAGTGCACTTGTTCGACGGCAAGGTGGTCGCGGAAGAAGAACTAAAGAAACTCATGGCCGATGTAGGCGCTTGAAAGGCCTCATCGCAGATCCGCGAACCGGCCATGACCGAGATCTAGAGAATCGCGATAGACGTGCGTGGGGATGCTGCCGATGACTAATTTCCTCCAGGATCTGCGTTACGCATTGCGAAGCCTCCGCAGTCGCCCGACCTTTGCGGCAGTGGCGATTCTGACCATGACGGTCGGCATCGGCGCCAACACAACGATCTTCAGTTGGCTGCGCTCGCTCGTCCTCAATCCGTTTCCCGGCGCTGCCGAACCGGAACGAATCGTCGCGATCGAGAACACCGCTCCCGACGGAGAGCCGATCACGACGTCTTATCTCGACTTCCGCGATTTCCGTGACCACCTCCGCCTGGTCAATTCAGTCACCGCGTATCGCGGATATCTGTTCTCAGTGGGTGAATCGCCAAATGTAGAACGGTCCTGGGGAGAAATGGCCTCGGCCGGCATGTTCGATATGTTTGGTCTCAAACCCGCTGCCGGACGTTTTTTCTCCCTTGACGAACGCAATGACGCACAGAACTCGCAGGCGGTGGTCGTAATCAGCTACGGCTATTGGAAATCCCACTATTCCTTGGATCCTTCGGCTGTCGGCAGGACGCTGCGCGTGAATCAAACGCCGCTAACGATCATCGGCGTGGCTCCGGAAGAGTTTCACGGTAGCTATGCAGGCCTGGACTTTGATTTCTGGGTACCGCTCACGATGTATGGGCAGATGACCCACACCGGCACGTGGATGCTCAACGATCGCAATACGCGCAATTTCTCGTTGCTCACCCGACTTGCTCCGGGCGCCAACATCGAGCAAGCGCGATCCGAAGTTCAGTCGCTCGCAAGACGCATGGCGGAGCAGGATGCGGACTCGAATCTGGGTATCGGTGCCACCGTGCTTCCTGTTTCGCAATCGCACTTCGGGACGCAGGCGATGCTGGTTACACCTGTAACTATCCTGATGGGCAGCGGAGCCGTTGTTCTGTTAATTGTATGCGCGAATTTGGCCAATCTGCTTTTAGCTCGCGCCACAGGCCGCCAGCCGGAGTTCAGCATCCGCCTGGCGCTCGGAGCCAGACCCAGCCGCCTGATCACTCAACTCCTAACTGAAACACTTTTGATGGCGCTGATCGCTTCCGGCTTCGGTCTGGCCCTGGCGAAGTGGCTGGGAGCGGCTCTCCGCTGGCTTCTTCCCGCCGTCGCGTGGCCGGTGATGGTTGCGCCTCCATTAGATCAGCGCGTGTTCTCCTTTACGGCTGCTCTCGCGCTGATGGTCACGCTGTTCGCCGGTCTCGTGCCCGCGCTGCACTCGTCCCGCGCCAATCTCAGTGACGCACTCAAACAGGGCGGACGTAGCGGAATGTCGAGTGTCCATGCGCTGCGCTGGCGGGGACTAATGGTCATCTCCGAGGTTGCATTGGCCGTCGTGGCGATGGTGGGCGCGGCACTATTTCTCAGAAGTTTCGAGCGCTCTCGGGTCATCGATCCAGGGTTTTTGCCTGAGGGCGTCGCGCTTGCGCGATTCGACTTCTCTACCACGGGTTACAACGCACAACAAACCGACAACTTCTGCCGACGCCTGCGCGAGCGACTGGAACAGCAGCCAGGAGTCACTGCCGTCAGTTATGACGATTCCGTTCCTTTGGGTTTCTACGGCGGCAACTGGGAGACCCTCGAGGTCGAAGGATATGTCCCTGGGCCCAAGGAAAACATGAAGATTTATCGCGACCTGGTTTCCCCAGGTTTCTTCGATTCAATGAAGATTCGACTGATCGAAGGCCGCGATTTCGATTTGCATGACGACTCAACTGCTCCGAAAGTCATGATCGTCAATCAGGAATTCGTGCGCCGTTTTCTGCCCAACCGCAACGTCATCGGCCACAAGGTGCATGGGTGGGGTGAATGGTTCACGATCATCGGCATTGCAAAAGATAGCAAGTATCGGCGCGTCACTGAGAATCCTCAGCCCTATTTCTACATTCCGATCCGGCAGATCTTCCGCCCAGAATATGGCCTCACCTTTCATGTGCGCACTTCCGGTTCGGTGAACGAAGCCATTACAGCAGTTGGCCGCGAGGCCGCCGGCATCGATCCGGCTGTCACGATTTTCGATGCTCAGCCCATGACCGAGTACGTTTCCTCATCGCTCTATGGCGCGAAGATCAGCGCTAGTCTGCTCACCCTCCTGAGCGGGATCGGGTTGCTTCTGGCGGCCATGGGACTGTACGGCGTGATGGCGTATTCGGTGGCCCAGCGCACGCGCGAATTCGGCGTTCGCGTCGCGATGGGAGCCAAGCCGCGCGACATTCTGGGTTTAATCCTGCGCGAGAGTGGGACGCTAACGATCTCCGGCATGATAGCCGGGCTGATACTGGCCGCGCTGGCAGCGCGGGTCGTGGCCAACGCGATGTATGGCATCAGCCCGCTGGATCCTCTGACCTATGGAACTGTCGGTATTGTCCTCGTGGCGGTCGGGGTTGCGGCCAGTTACATTCCAGCGCGGCGAGCCGCAAAGGTCGATCCCATGGTCGCGCTTCGCTATGAGTAAAGAAACGAAGGTCTGTTATGGAAAACTTACTTCAAGATAGCCGGTTTGCAGTGCGACAGTTGCTGAAGGGCCCGGGGTTCGGCGCGGTCGCTGTCCTAACCCTGGCCCTCGGGATTGGGGCCAATACCGCGATCTTCAGTGTGGTGAATGGATTCCTCCTGCGGCCTCTTCCTTTCAACGATCCCGACCGCATCGTTCGTGTATGGCATACTCCGCCTGCGAAGAGCTTTCCGGGAATGCCCACATTCTCGGTATCGGCCGCGAATTACTTCGATTGGCAACGTGACAACCACGTGTTTGATCGCATGGCGATCTACAACTATCGCGGCCTGACCTTGACCGGAGTTGCAGTGCCGCTACAAGTCGATGCGAGCGCGGTCAGCTCCGGCTTTTTCGACGTGCTTGGAGTCCAACCGCTGCATGGCCGTCTTTTCTCGCCGGAAGAAGACCAGCCAGGCCACACGAACGCAGTCTTGCTGAGTTACCGCTTTTGGCAAGAGCACTTCGGCGCGAACGCCGACATCGTTGGCCAGAACGTCACAATGGACGGCCAAAACTATCAGGTCGCCGGCGTCATGCCCGAGTCATTCCGCTTCCCTGAATTCGCCCAGATGTGGACACCGATGGGCTGGACCGACAAGGAACGCGCCGTGCGGGGAGAACATCACTCTGTCGTCATCGCACGGCTCAAATCAGGCGTGGACGTTAAGCAAGCCCAAGCCGAAATGGACACGATCTCACAACGCCTTGAGCAACTCTATCCTGCGGACGATAAGGGATGGGGTGCCCGAGTCGTGCCGCTTCATGAAGACTTAGTTCAGGACATCCGCCCGGCACTGCTCGTCCTGCTGGGCGCGGTTGCATTCGTCCTGTTGATCGCCTGCGCGAACGTCGCGAACCTTGCGCTGGCTAGGGCCTTCAGCCGCCAGAAAGAAATTGCAATTCGCGCTGCCTTAGGCGCAAGCGCATGGCGTGTACTGCGCCAGATACTCACCGAGTCCGTAATGCTGGCCGTCATTGGCGGGGTGCTCGGCTTGATTCTCGCGCCCTTCGGCCAGAAGCTGATCCTGTCCTTTCTCGGAAATCAGACACCGGGTGCTATAACTGTGCACCTCGATTTGAGAGTCCTCGCATTCACGGTCTGCATTTCAGTTATCACCGGCATCTGCGCCGGAGTACTTCCCGCGATGCGATTGGCAAAATCCGATGTCAGCCAGGCTCTGAAACAGGGCCTGGGCCGAACCGACATGAGTTCTGGCAGGCACAGCACCCGCAGAATTCTGGTCGTTGCTGAAGTTGCCCTCTCACTCGTTTTGTTGGTCGGTGCGGGTCTGATGATTCGCAGCTTTGAGCAACTTCAGAATGTGGCCCCCGGATTTGACTCTCACGGCGTCCTCACGATGACACCAGCGGTCGCGGAGGCAAAGTTTTCTCAGCCCGCGCAACAGATCAACTTCTTTGATCAGATATTGCAGCGCGTGCGAGCGCTGCCAGGTGTGGAGTCCGCGGGCGTCATCGACGACATTCCTCTGGACAACGGTGGATCCCATCAGCCGATCCAGATCGAAGGCCAACCGGTGGCGGCAATGGCGGATCAACCCGAAGTCGATGTTCGGATGATTAGCCCTGAGTACCTCAAAGCCATGCACATTCCCCTTTTACGAGGCCGTGATTTTGGCGAACAGGATGTCATGGGCAGACCGGCATCGATTCTGATCAGCGAATCGATGGCCAGACATTTCTGGCCAGGCGAAGATCCGATTGGGAAACGGCTTACATTGACGTTTTCTCCCCAGCAAATTCGGGAAGTTGTGGGAGTGATCGGCGATGTGAAGCTTGACGGGTTGGACCAGTCTCGGCCTTCCACGGCGCTTTACGTCCCGCTGGCCCAACTCAGCGATCCTCAGGACCTCGCCTTTAGGTCATTTTCAATGACGCTAGTGGTGCGCACCACAACGTCTCCGGGCAGCATGGCTTCCGCAGTCACGAATGCAATCCACCAGGTCGATGGCTCAATGCCCATTCGCGACGCTTTCACCATGGATGACTTGGTTGCAAATTCTCTGTCGCACTCTCGTTTCAACATGCTCTTGCTCGGAGCTTTTGCAGGACTTGCTCTGCTGCTGGCCGCCATCGGCATTTACAGCGTGCTCTCGTACAGCGTTCGTCAGCGCGTACCCGAGATCGGAATCCGCCTGGCTTTAGGAGCGCGAATAACCGACGTGCTGCGCATGGTCGTGATGGAAGGAATGCGGCCGACATTGCTCGGAGTCGCCATCGGAATATCTGCAGCACTCGGGTTGGGACGGGTGGTAGCAAGCCTGACTTTTCAGGTGAAACCGACAGACCCAACGACATTTATCGCCGTCGCTGCCGTTCTGGCCCTGATTGCTCTCCTCGCGTGCATCGTTCCGGCATATCGCGCGAGCAAGGTCGATCCCGTGATCGCGCTGCGCAACGAGTAAACGGGCCGGAGAATTGGCCTTGAAATGCTGGCTGCTTGACCGGACATGGCATGCCCCAAGAGTCGATTCAATCGTGGCATCGCGGTGCGACCGAGAGAGTCTCTATGCAGAATCTGCTTCAAGATCTTCGATATTCATTGCGCCAGTTGCGGAAGAACCCGGGCTTTGGCTCGGCGGCGATCCTCATTTTAGCGTTGGGAATCGGCGGGACGTCCGCGATCTTCAGTATTCTCAATCCAATTCTCTTCGAACCTCTTCCCTACCCGCACGCCCGCCGCATCATGACGATCTGGTACTCGGGGAGCAATGGCGCGCGTATTGGGCAGGCGTTTCACACGTATCGCGAGGTGGCGGTGCGCAATCATTCCTTCGAAGCGCTGGCCGTGATGAAGTCGTGGGAACCCGCGATCAGTGGCGGAAATCAACCTGAACGCCTCCAGGCGCAACGCGTGAGTGCCGCGTATTTCCGTGTCCTAGGTGTGCCGTTATCGTTGGGCCGGGATTTTCAGCCCGCAGACGACATGCTGAACGGACCAAAGGTGGTCATCCTGAGCGACGGTCTATGGCGCCGCCGCTTTGGCGGTGACGCAGGGATCATCGGGCAGCAAATCCGGCTCGACGATCAACCTTACGCGGTCATCGGAATAATGCCTAACAAATTCGAAAACGCTCTATCTCCTGCAGCAGAGGCGTGGGCCCCATTGCAGTACGACTCCGAAAACATTTCCTCGCAGGAATCCCGCGAGTGGGGACATCACTTGCAGATGATCGGCAGACTGGGCGAGGGCGTCAGGCAGGAAGGAGCGAAAAGTGATCTCGCTTGGATCGCCAGTACTCCGGTAGCTGAGTTTCCGCGTCCACGCCATGCGTCACTTTCAGCAGGATTTTTGATGGACTCGCTGCAAGACGACGTGACACGTGGCGTGAAACCAGCGCTGGTAGCGGTATTTGGTGCGGTGATCCTGGTCCTTTTAATGGCGTGTGTCAATGTTACAAACCTCGTGCTGGCACGAGCGGCACGGCGGCAGGGCGAAATCGCCTTGCGGATCGCGCTCGGAGCCCCCGCGCAACGAGTCCGAAGACAGCTTGTGACTGAGAGCCTGCTGCTGGCGATTCTCGGCGGCATCGTGGCGATGTTCATTACCGAGTTCGGCATTCGCACTCTGTTGCTTCTGCGTCCGAACGGCCTGCCGCGAATGCATGAAATTCGCCTGAATGCTGCCGTATTCCTGTTCGCGTTCGGCGTGACGCTGCTCGTGGGATTGGCGGTCGGGCTCATTCCCTCGTGGCAGGTTTCAGGCAGAGATCTCCAAAACTCTTTGCAGGAGGGCTCGCAGCGCGTCGCCGGAAGCCACCGGCGAATTCGGCAATCTTTTGTGGTGGTGGAAGTCGCACTCGCACTGTTGCTTTTAGTGAGTACGGGTCTGTTGTTTCATAGTATCCATCGGCTGCTGGCGGTGCCTTCTGGATTCGACGCCTCGAACGTCATCACCGTTCAAGTGCAGACGAACGGCCAAAAATACGACGATGAGCGCGTATCCAATCAGTTCTTTGCGCAAGCGTTGGATGCGGTGCGTCGGCTGCCTGGGGTCACAGCAGCGGCCGGAACAAGTCAATTGCCATTGAGTGGAGATTCGGATGTTTATGGCGCACAGTTCGAGGATGACAATCCTGAAATCGCCTATCCCGCATATCGTTACGCAGTAACCGCCGACTACTTCACGACTGTGGGAATTCCCCTGCGCCGCGGTCGTTTTCTCGACGCACGCGACACTGAGAAAACACCTCCTGTCGTTGTGATCAGCGAGTCACTGGCGAAGCGACGCTTCCCCGATCAAGATCCGCTTAAAAAACGGCTTCACATCGGCGGGCGAAATGGCACACCGGAGTACAGGATTGTGGGTGTCGTTGGCGACGTGAAGCAGCAGTCACTGGGACTAGGCAACTCTGACGCCGTCTATACCACCACGACTCAGTGGACTTATACGGAGCGAACTCTATCCCTTGTGGTTCGCGGACGGGGCGCCGTTTCCGCGCTAGTTCCGGCAATTAAGAACGCCATCTGGTCCATCGACAACAACCAACCCATCGTCCGGATTGTAACTATGGAGACTTTGCTGGCTGAATCCGCTGCGGAAAGGCGTTTCGTCTTAATTCTGTTCGAAGCATTCGGATTGATCGCTCTCCTGCTGGCCGCCAGCGGGATCTATGGAGTTCTTGCCGGGAGTGTTGCTGAGCGGACCCGAGAAATCGGCGTGCGGGCTGCTCTGGGCGCCTCACGCGGCGGCATCGTCGCATTGATTGTCCGCCAAGGCATGACGCTCACCGCCGTCGGCGCGCTGCTTGGCCTCGCAGGAGCTCTGATGGCGAGCCAGGCAATCGCAAGCTTGCTGTTCGGCATTTCGCATTTCGACGCCATTACCTATTTTGTCGCCATTACGGTGCTTGGAGGAGTTGCCGCGATTGCCTGCGTGGTACCAGCATGGCGAGCTTCGCGGATCGATCCCATCGCCGCTCTGCGCTACGAGTGAGGAGATGATATGGAAAACTGGCTTCAGGATATTCGCTACTCGTTGCGGCAGCTGCGCAAAAGCCCGGGCTTTGCCATTACCGCGATTCTGATTCTCATGATCGGCATTGGCGCAAGCACCGCGATCTTCGGTTTCGTGGACGCGGCACTCATCCGGCCATTGCCTTATGCGAATCCGGGACGCCTGGTTGATGTCGCCGAGAGTGGCGCGATGTGGCCCCGCAGCAATCTTTCCTATGCGAACTTCCTCGATTGGAAAAAGCTCAACCAGGTTTTCTCCTCGTTCGATGCTTACAATCAATATGGCTATCTGCTGCGTACGGCTACCGGAAGTCAACCCGTACCCGCTGTGCAAGTAAGCAGCGGTTTTTTCCGGACGTTGGGAGTCGCTCCGATCCTCGGACGAGACTTCCATGATGGAGAAGATCAGGTACAGGCTCCGAAGACTGCAGTCCTCAGTTACTCGACATGGCAAAAACGCTACGGCGGAAGAAAGGATGTTATCGGCGAAACCGTCAGCCTGAGCGGCATTCCACACACCATCGTCGGCGTCTTGCCTGAAGGTTTTCAGTTCGCTCCGCAGGGCGACAGCGAGTTCTGGACCACGCTTCGCGCGGAAGGCTTCTGCAACACACACCGCGATTGTCACAACCTTTTCGCAATCGGCAAGCTCAGGGATGGAGTGACCATGGATGAAGCCTTGGCGAACATGAAGGCAATCGCTCGCCAGCTGGAAATTCAGTACCCGGCCGAGAACACGGGACAAACCGCATGGGTCAATCCGCTTTCCGAGACGTTCGTCAAGGATGTCAGGTCGATTCTGCTAGCCCTGCTGGGCGGAGCGGGGCTTCTGTTACTGATCGCCTGCGTGAACGTTTCCAATTTATTGTTGGTTCGCTCCGAGAGCCGCCAGCGTGAGATTGCGGTGCGCGGCGCGCTGGGTGCCTCACGCATCCGCTTGTTGCGCCAGTTCACGACGGAGGGTATGGCGCTTGCCTTTATGGGCAGTGCTCTGGGCCTAGTGCTTGCGCAGGCTGTGATGCGGATTCTTACCAGTCTCATTTCGAAAGACATCGCAGCAAGTGTGCCTTACCTGATGGGACTCGGGTTGAACTCCCATGTCGTTGCATTCGCAATTGCCATCTCGCTGCTGTCAACCATACTCTTCTCTCTAACTCCGAGCTTTCGGTTGTCAGTCAGTGAAATTCGCAACGGCCTTGCTGAGGGCGCACGCGGATATGCCGGAACTCTGTGGCGTCGGTTCGGGGCTAATCTGGTCATCGTCGAATTGGCTATCGCAGTTGTCCTTCTCGTGAGCGCGGGATTGCTAGGCAAGAGTCTCTATCGCTTGCTGCATGTCGAAGTGGGATTTCAGCCTGACCACCTTGCGACCGTTGGCGTCGAGCTTTCTTCGGTTGCTTATCCAAAAGAGCAACAAATATCAGAAGCCGCACGAAAGATTCTGGATCGTGTATCGATGTTGCCGGGGGTCCTGTCCGCGGGCGTTACGTCCGTGCTGCCTGTCAGCTTCAACGGCAACACAGTATGGATCAGGATTGCAGGCAAGCCGTATAACGGAGAACACAATGAAGTCAACCAACGCGAGATAAGCACCGATTTCTTCAGCACCATTCGCGCGAAGCTGGTCGCAGGACGACTTTTCACCGCATTCGATGATGCCTCGAAGCCTCGCGTTGTGATCATTAATCAGACTCTGGCAAGAAAATACTTCCCCGGCGAAGATCCCATCGGAAAAAAGATAGGCGAAGCGAGAGATTACCCTAAAACACTGCTGGAGGTTGTTGGAGTCGTGGAGGACATCCGCGACGGTTCGCTCGACGCCGACATTTGGCCCGCTGTCTACTATCCCTTCTCCCAGAGTCCCGACACCGATTTCAACATCGTCGTTCGAACCTCTCAGTCGGAAGCTTCGGTATTGCCAGCCATGGTTGCCGCCATCCACGAAGTGGATCCCAGTATCGGAACCATGAACGAGATGACGTTCGCGAACAAGATCAACCAATCCCCAAGTGCGTACCTCCACCGGTCGTCGGCATGGCTAGTGGGCGGTTTCGCCCTCGTCGCGTTGCTGCTCGGAGTGGTGGGCCTCTACGGTGTGATCGCGTATTCGGTCGGACGCCGAACCCGCGAAATCGGCGTGCGGATGGCCCTGGGTGCACAACGCAAATCTGTCTACCAACTTATTCTGCGAGAGGCAGCCTGGCTGACGAGCATTGGCATCGTTGCCGGATTGTTGTGCTCGGTCGGGGCAGCCATCTTGATTCGCGGATTGCTCTTTGGAGTTCGATCCTGGGACGCAGGAACTTTAGCAGCCGTGGCATGCATACTCGCGGTGTTCGCGCTGCTGGCGAGCTACCTCCCCGCGCGCCGCGCGGCACAGGTCGATCCCATGGAAGCTCTCCGATATGAGTAAGGACAGATGATGCACAGATTCCTCCAAGACGTGCGCTACGCATTGCGTCAGTTACGGAAGACTCCAGGTGTTACGACTGCCGCGATGCTCTCGCTCGCACTCGGCATTGGCGCGAACACCGCGATCTTCAGCTTGATCGATACCCTGATGCTGAAGTCTTTGCCGGTGAAGGACCCAGCCCGCCTGGTTTTGTTCGGCGACGGACTCGATCAGGGCATCAGCGACGGATTCCCCAATCCCGGGCTCTATTCCTATCCCTTTTATCGCGAGATGCAGAAGAGGAACCAGGTGTTCTCCGACGTAGCTGCGGCGTTCAGCATGATCGATCGTGTGCACGGCTTCGTCGAAGGACGCAGCCAAGCCGAAACGATGAATATCCAACTTGTCTCCGGAACGTACTTTCCTATGTTGGGTGTGCAGCCCGTAGTCGGGCGCATGCTTTCGGAAGACGATGATCGGAACGAAGGCGGACACCCCGTCGCGGTGGTGAGTTATGGCTGGTGGAAGCGGAATCTATCGCGTGATGCCTCAGTCCTCAACAAGAAGTTGACGATTGGCCGGACAGTCTTGTCCATCGTCGGGGTAGCTCCGCCAGAATTCTTCGGTACCACGATTGGTCAATCCCCCGACATCTGGATTTCGCTGGCGATGCAGAAAGAAATCCCACCCGGCTGGAATGGATATAAAGACAGCATGTTCGAGTCTCTGCATCTGATGGCTCGACTGAAGCCCGGTCTGTCCATCAAAGAGGCCAATGCCAATGCGAATTTGCTCTTTCGGCAAGTTCTGCGCGCCCTTCCCGGTACGCCGTTAACCCAGAAGAACCTGCAAGAGCTCGACAGGACAAACATCGAGCTGACCCCAATAGCCAACGGTTTTTCACGCCTGCGTTGGCAATTCTCCGAACCGCTGAGGGTTCTGATGGTGATGGTGGCATTGGTACTGCTCATCGCCTGCGCGAACATTGCCAATCTCCTGCTTGCAAGGTCCACTGTCCGCGCCCGGGAACTCGCAGTCCGGCAGGCTCTGGGCGCCGCGCGCTCGCGCTTAATTCAACAGTTGCTAACTGAAAGCTTTCTATTGGCAACCGCCGGCGGTCTATTGGGAGTCTGCTTTGCGATTTTCAGTACTCGCGTCCTGCTTCGCATGGTCTCGGACGGACGTCAAGCATTGAACGTAGAGGTCTCTCTCGATTGGCGGATGCTTCTTTTCACAATGTCCGTCACCGTGGCGGCGGCAGTTTTGTTTGGAACCGTGCCGGCCCTGCGCGCGGCCCGGCTTCGTTTGACGGAGTCGTTGAACGATCGTGGCGCGTCAAGCAGCGCGTCTGCAAAGAGCCGACTCGCACAAGCGTTGGTCGTATCGCAAATTTCACTGTCCGTCGTGCTCCTGTCAGGGTCTGGGATGTTCGTCCGGAGCTTTCAAAATCTGATGCGCGTGGATACCGGATTCAATCGTGACCATGTCATACGTGTGCAAATCGACCCCAGTTCTGCCGGATACAAAGAAGACGCCCGCCTTACCGGTCTCTATAAACGCATCGAAGACACTTTGAACTCGATCTCCGGAGTCCGAGCGGCCAGTTGCTCGCTATTCATGTTCAACGAAGGCACATGGAATAACCCAATTTGGGTTCAGGGATACGCGTCAGGGCATCGCGACGTCGACGTCCATCACAACATTGTCGGCGAGAAGTACTTCGATGCGATGGGCGTCCCGGTGCTGATGGGACGCACCTTCGGTCCGCAAGACACGGCCACCTCCCAGAGGGTAGGCATTCTCGGCGAAACCATGGCTCGCACCCTCTTTCCCGAGGGAACTCCGGTTGGAAGGCATTACGGCCGTGGTCCGAACAACACGAGTGACATCGAGGTGATTGGCGTGGTCAAGGATGTGAAGTACAACAGCCTCGATGAAGATACGCAACCAGGAGACTACCTTCCTTACAGCCAGAACCAGAGATATCTCGACGACATGGAAGTGCGTTACTCGGGGAATCCTGCCGCGATTGTTTCCGGCATCCGGCGCGCCATGCACGAGGTGGATCAGAACCTGCCGATTTCTGAGATCGTGACCTTGGATGAACATGTGGCGAAGTCCGTGACCCATCAGAGACTGGTGGCCGAACTCTCATCATTTTTCGGTTTCGCGGCTTCATTCCTCTGTTGCGTTGGCTTCTATGGGCTCATGTCCTATCTGGTGAGTCGCCGCAACAACGAGTTCGGCGTCAGGATGGCGCTAGGGGCACGCAGCTCAAATGTGCTCTGGATGGTAATGAAAGAGACTCTCGTCCTGGCGGTCTTGGGCCTTGCAATCGGAATTCCGGGTTCGCTCGCCTGTGATCGCATCGTGGCGAGCATGTTGTTCGGCGTCCACAACGCCGGGGCAATTGTATCTGTATCCGTGTCGCTCCTGTTGTTTGTGGCCGCATTCGCGGGTTATCTCCCCGCGCGCAGGGCCGCAATGGTCGATCCCATGGTTGCGCTGCGGTACGAGTGAGGACCTATGAACATGCTGCTTCAAAATCTGCGTTACGCGTTGCGCCAACTGCGCAAGTATCCAGGATTCACCGCGATTGCGGTGCTCACCCTGGCAGTCGGCATCGCAGCCAATGCTGCCATTTTCTCGCTTGTCGACCAGGTGATCTTGAAGCGGTTGCCGGTGCAGGAACCAGATCGTCTCGTGCAACTGAAGTTCGTTGGTTCCGACACTGGGCACACTGACTCTTATGGCGGGGGGAGTGAGCTGTACTTTTCTTATCCGATGTATCGCGATCTCCGCGACCAAAACAGCGTGTTCTCCGGCATGCTTGCCATGTTCCCCAAGCAAGTCGGCATTCAGTGGAAGAATGCTTCCAGTCTGGTCAACAGTGAACTCGTAAGTGGAAATTACTTTTCCGTACTTGGTGTGAAACCGGCTCTGGGCCGGGTTTTACAACCTGATGATAGTGTGGCCCAAGGTGCATCGCCGGTGGCAGTTCTAAATTATCGCTATTGGATGGAGCACTTCGCCTCCGATCCTTCCATCATCAACCAGGGCGTGCTCATCAATGGAAACCCGTTCACCATCGTGGGCGTGGTTCAACCCGGTTTCAGTAGTGTCATTGGCGGAACCGTCCCTGACCTCTTCGTGCCGATCACCATGAAGGCCCAGATGACGCCGGGGTGGGACGAACTCGAGGACCGCAGATCGAAATGGCTGAACATCGTCGCGCGCCTCAAGCCTGGAATGACCGTGCAGCAGTCCGAAGCAGGAATCACGCCCCTCTGGAAATCCCTGCGGCAAACGGAACTGCAAAGTATCACCAGCAAAAGCCAGCGTTTCCGCGAGCAGTTCGTTCAAAAGAGTTACATCACTCTGCTTGACGCATCCAAGGGCTTCTCCCCATTCCGCGAAACCATGCGCATTCCGCTACTCATTCTGATGGCAATGGTGGCGCTTCTTACATTAATGGCGGTCGCTAACGTCGGAAGCTTACTGCTAGTGCGGGCCGCCGGACGCACGAGAGAAATGTCGGTCCGTTACTCGCTTGGCGCAAGTCGCCTGAGAGTAGTCGGCCAATTGTTGATCGAGGGACTCGCATTGGGCCTGACTGGAGGCGTACTCGGGCTGGCATTGTCACCCTTGCTGGCCAAAGCGCTGATCGAGATTGTGAATCCTTCTGTTTCCACCAGTGGAGCTTTCCTCTCGGTATCTCCAGACCGCGAGGTCGTGCTGTTCTGTTTTGTGGTCTCGGTATTCGCAAGCGTTCTTTTCAGTATCGCGCCCATCATTCAGTTCTATCGGCCGAGAGTCATCGACGCCCTGAAACAACAAACGGGAACGAGCGACGTTTCTCATGCGCGATTCCGCCGCCTCACAGTTGGGTTACAGATCGGGCTAAGCCTGGTGCTGCTCGTTGGGGCCGGCTTGTTCAGCCGGACTCTCGCAAATCTGAAATCAGTCGATGTCGGATTCGCAACGGATCATCTGCTCACGTTCCAACTCGATCCCCGGCTCGCCGGTTATCAACCATCCGCTGTGACTGGGTTATATAAGCGACTTCTCGACACGCTTGGTTCACAGCCCGGCGTGCGATCCGTCGGCATGACAGACGCCCCCGTGCTGGTTCAGTGGGACAACACTTTCTCGATCGACGTTCCTGGATACCAAGCCCAAGAGGGCGAACGCATGAGCTTCGAATGGGATCACGTTACGCCCACCTACTTTTCGACCCTGCGGCTTCCGGTCCTGGCCGGCCGTGTCTTCAATGACGCTGATACCCCTACGTCCAGCAAGGTCGTGGTAGTCAATGAAAGCTTCGTACGCAAGTTTTTCGGAAACCCGGGGCAGTCGCTTGGACGAACATTTACTGTTGGCAAGGCCAAACAATCGCTCTCGATTGTGGGCGTGGTGAAAGACGGGAAGCACTCCAGCGTCCACGACCCGTTCGTACCTATTTTCTACACGCCGATTTTTCAAGATAACGAGCCGGGCTCGGTAGGCGTTTACATTCGAACTCAACAGGCGCCAGAGGACGCCACGAGCGCGGTCCGCACGGCCGTAGCTCAAATCGATTCCAAGCTTGTTGTGGATTCGCTTCAGTCTTTGAATACGGGAATCAACTTTACGCTGACGTCCGAGCGACTGCTGTCATTCCTGGCAAGCAGCTTCGGAATCGTCGCCGCATTCCTTACAGCAATCGGCCTGTATGGCGTTCTCGCATATTCAATTGCGCAGCGCACACGCGAAATCGGCGTGCGCATGGCCTTGGGAGCAACCCGCACGGCCGTCGTTCACATGGTGCTCCGGGAGGTTTTGGTGATCACTGGATGCAGCGTCGCGGTCGCGCTTCCACTCGCCATCGCGCTGGGCAGCTTCGTCAAACACCAACTCTTTGGAGTCTCCTACAGCGATCCGAGAACACTGATTTTGGTGGTGCTGGCCATGGGCGTCGTTGCCCTCGCGGCGGCCTCTCTGCCGGCTCGCCGCGCGGTGCAGGTGCAACCCATCACCGCGCTGCGCTACGAGTAGAAGTGGAAGGACATAATGACAGGATTCATGCAGGATATTCGTTTCGGATTAAGGCAGCTTCGTAAGAGCCTGGGATTTACCGCAGTTGCGGCGTTTACCCTCGCGCTCGGCATCGGCGCGAACACGGCCATTTTCAGCCTGGTCAGCGGAATCATATTGCGCCCGCTCCCTTTCCCCCAGCCTAAGGACTTGGTAAGCGTTACGGGCACATACCCCAAGGGCGCGTTCGCCGCCCTGCGCGAGCAAGTTCATACCGTCGAGGTTGCAGCCTACGCCGAAGGTCACGAATTCAATCTGATCCACGTCGGCGATCCGGTACGCCTCACCGGTACTGCCGTTTCCGCTGATTTATTTTCAGTGCTGGGCGCGGCCGCTGAAGTCGGGCAAACCTTTCACTCCGGACAAGATGCTCCGGGACAGGACAGTTACGTTGTCCTCAGTCACGATCTGTGGCAGCAGCGTTTCGGCGGAGATCCGACCATAGTCGGCAGATTGATTGAGTTGGAAGGTGTGCCGCGTCAGGTCGTCGGCGTAATGCCAGCCGATTTTGCCTTCCCTTCCCCAAAAACGCAGCTCTGGGTGCCACTGCACAATGAACCGGACAACGCCTCCACGTATTGGGCCGGAGACTTCATGCCGGTGATTGGCCGGCTTCATCCAGGCGTCAACATGGCACAGGCAAGCGCAGAGATCCGTCTCTTCCAGTCACGCGTATTCGATTTGTTTCCCTGGGCCATGCCCAAGGACTGGAACGCAAATGTGACAGTCATTGCCCTGCGAAACGGAATGGTGGCAGATGTCCGCACCAGGCTCCTTCTGCTGCTGGGCGCTGTGGGCGTAATCCTGCTGATCGCCTGCGCGAACGTTGGCAATCTCGCGTTATCGCGGGCCGCTTCCCGGCAAAAAGAAATGGGAATCCGTTCCGCCTTAGGTGCGGGACGCCAGCGCATCGCACAGCAGTTACTGACCGAGAGCGTATTGCTGTCGGGAGTCGGCGCGCTCCTGGGATTCGTTCTCGCACTGTTCGGCCTGTCGGCGCTCAAGTCCCTGCTTCCCAGCGACACTCCTCGCCTATTCGATGTTCATCTGGACTGGCGCGTGTTGGTCTTCACCGCAGCACTTGCCGTGCTTACCGGATTGGCGTTTGGACTGGCTCCCGCCCTCGAAGCCTCCCGCACCGAGCTCGTGGAATCTTTGAACGCCGCCGGGCGCGGCGCCGCGATATCGGTATCCCGCCGCTTACGTGGCTCGCTGGCCATTGCGGAAGTGGCTCTCTCCATCATGCTCGTGATTGCCGCAGGACTGCTAATCCGAAGTTTCCGCGCGCTGTCCCATGTCGATACTGGATTCCGCCCGGAGAACGTACTAACGGCGCGGATTACTCCCGACCAGTCTTTCTGCACTGACATGCAGCGATGTATCGCCTTTTATCGAGAATTGGTCGACCGCGTCCGCTCCCAGCCGGGTGTTCGGAGCGCCGCGATCGTAAACACCCTGCCCTTAGGTGGTCGAGTCGCGAAACGCTCGTTTGATATCGAAAATTTCAGCTCTCCCTCTCAGGTGCAGAGTCAACCGCTGCTTTGGCTCGATGTCGTCAGCAGCGGCTACTTCCGAGTGATGGGGATTTCTCTGGTCTCGGGCCGCTGGTTTAACGAGAGCGATGAGTCGGGCGGCCCGCCGGTCGTCGTGGTCTCGGCAACGACAGCAAAACGGTTCTGGCCAAAAAGCGATGCCGTTGGCGCACACATACGCTTCGTCCAGGAGGCAAACTGGCGAACTGTAGTTGGAATCGTCGCCGATGTTCGTGGTTACGATCTCCAAAACAATGAACCCGATTTCATGAAGGGAACTGCTTATGTGCCGTACACCCCTGCCGCCACACTGGAAGACGGGCGCCTACCCGCGGAAATGACCATCGCCGTCAGTACAACTTCCGACAACGGGGAAACCGCCAATTACCTCCGGAGCACTCTGGCCGCATCCGCCCCCAATATTCCCATCACCGAGTTCCGTACGATGCGCGCCGTGGTATCCGAGGCGACCTCAACATCGGCATCCACCACGCTGTTGTTCACTTGGTTCGCCAGCATCGCTCTCGTGTTAGGCATGGTTGGCGTCTATGGCGTTCTTTCGTATCTAGTGTCACGCCGCCGCCGCGAAATGGGCGTCCGAATGGCCCTGGGCGCGCAACGCAGTGACGTGTTGTGGCTGGTCATGAAGGAAGGCGTCAAGTTTGCGGCCGCTGGAGTCGGCCTGGGTTTGGCCGGCGCATTCTCGGTTGCCCGGCTTCTATCGAGTCAGCTTTATGGCGTCAGTCCAATGGATTCCGTCACATATATCACGGTCGCGGTGATAGTTGCGCTCGTAACATTGGCCGCATGCTACATCCCGGCACGACGCGCGATGGCCATCGACCCAATCCTCGCGCTTCGATACGACTAAGGAGAACAATCCGATACATGTTCGCCGGCTTATTACATGATCTTCGTTACGCTCTTCGTCAGCTCCGCAAGAATCCAGGCTTCGCGGCAATGGCAGTAATCACCTTGGCGTTGGGTATTGGCGCGAATACCGCCGTATTCAGCGTAGTCGACTCCGTTATGCTACGACCGCTTCCGTACTCTCATCCGGAGCGGTTGGTAGAAATACAATCGGTGAGGCTCAGCAATCCGATTGGAAGCTCCGTCTCCTACCCGGATTTCTTCGATTGGCGAGTCCAGAACCACACGCTCAATCATCTGGTTTCGTACCACGACAATAGCTTCACGCTCACGGGGCTCGAACGGCCAATCCAAGTCGATGGTGAAATCGTTTCCTGGGATCTTCTGCCAGCACTTGGTGTACAGCCGGAACTGGGACGGGGCTTCACTCCGGAAGAGGAAAAGATCGGCACGCGCGTCATTCTGATCAGCCATGCGCTCTGGACCTCCCAGTTTGGTGGGGACAAATCGATCGTAGGTCGAGCAGTCCGCCTCAGTGGCGACCTCTACACCATTATCGGCGTCATGCCGCACTCGTTTCGCTTCCCAATGACTCGGCCCACCAACGGCATTTGGACCACGCTGGCCGTCGACGATGACCCCAACCCAGATCACTCCGAGCTCAAGGAACGCGGTGCACACTTCCTGAACGTGTTCGGCAGGCTGAAACCAGAAAGCAGCGTTACCCAGGCGGATCAGGATCTGAAAGCGATCGCTGCCAACCTCGCGAAGCAATATCCGAATACGAACACCAAGCACAATTCGGCAAAGGTCACCACCGAGATTGATGGACTGCTCGGCAACACGCGAATCGCCCTCCTGGTAGTACTCGGTTCGGTGGGTCTGGTGCTTCTGATCGCCTGCGGCAACATGGCGAACCTTTTGCTTGCTCGTGTGCGCGAGCGGCAACGGGAGATCGCATTACGCTCGTCACTCGGCGCAGCCAAAGGCCGCATCGTCAGCCAGTTGCTCGCCGAGAGTCTTGTGCTCAGTATCTGCGGTGGTCTTGCAGGATGCATGCTCGCCTACTTCGGTACTCCCGCGATTCTGTCTTTGATCAGTGACAGCATCCCGCGGGCAGCCGACGCCGGCGTCGATCTGCGTGTTCTCGTCTTTGCGATTGGTTTATCGCTAGTGACCGGAGTCCTGTTTGGGGTAGTGCCTGCTCTCATGGGATCGCGAACAGATCTGGTCTCCACTTTGAAAGAAGGCGGACGTAGCGAAGTCTTTGGCCGCGATTGGCTCCGCTCGTCGCTCATAGTCGGACAGGTGGCCCTCGGACTCATGCTGACTGCTGGTGCAGGGCTCCTCGTGACCAGCTTTTCCAGGTTGCTCCACTCGGATGACGGCTTCAATCCCGACCACTTGACGACGATGTATTTCGAGACACCGGATACACATTACAAAGACACTCGGACAGAGTTCTATCGCGAGTACTTCGACAAGATTCGTGCGCTCCCCGGAGTTCAATCCGCTGGAGGCGTCATGATTCTTCCCATGAACAACGATAGAGCTGTCATCAGTTTCGAAGATCCCGAGCATCCCCTGCCCGAAGGACAACACGCCAGCGCAGACCTCACGCCCGTGTCTCCTGAATATTTCCGCACCATGCAGATTCCGCTGCTGGAAGGGCGAGATTTCACTGACCGCGACGATATGAAAACCGCGCAGGTGATGATTGTGAATCAGGCGTTCGCGCAAACATTTTTCCCTGGTCAGAACGCGCTAGGCAAGAAGCTGAAGCCTGGGGCGGGCAGCGGCGCAGGCGAACCACCATGGAGGGAAATTGTCGGTGTGGTAGGAACCATCCGATTGGGTGCACTCGACCGCGAGATGAATCCGGCCATGTACCTGCCCGCCGCCCAACTCAATAACTGGTGCTGTCTGTATTCCGTAGTCCGGACTTCGCTCGATCCGACAAGCCTGGCGGCCAGCGTTCAAAGCATCGTTTCAGACATCGACAAGGACATTCCCATAACCCATGTCCGCTCGATGAAAGAGTTGACGTTCATGCAGCTCTCGCAACCGCGGTTCGCCATGGTGCTGCTCGGTTCGTTCGCCGGCCTCGCGATTCTCCTCACGATTGTTGGACTCTACGGAGTAATGACGTACTCGGTTTCGCGGCGCACGCGCGAAATTGGAGTTCGTATGGCCCTGGGCGCTCAGCGCCGATCCGTCCTGACAATGATTCTGCAAGAAGCAGCAATTTTGGTGACTGCAGGCATCGTGATCGGCACAATTTCCGCCTTGGTGTCAGCCTCAATCTTGCAGAGCATGCTTTACGGCGTTCGACCACGCGACCCGGCGGTATTAGCCGTGGTGTGTGCGGCGGTAGCGTTGGTTGGACTGGCTGCCGCCTACATACCCGCGCGACGGGCAGCAAAGGTCGATCCCATGGTCGCCCTACGTTACGAGTAAGGAGGAGCAATGTCGAGTCTATTGCGGGATGTTCGATTTGGAATTCGCCAATTAAAAAAGAGTTTTGGCTTCTCGGTCATCGCAATCATTACGCTTGCCCTCGGTATCGGTTCCAACACCGCAATCTTCAGTAACGTCAACGCACTTTTGCTGCATCCATTTGGGCTGCCGCAGTTGAATCGCGTAGTAGCCATCTGGGAAACAGTTCCTAAGGAAGATGCCATCTCAGTCAAAGCCGCTCCAGCCAACTTCCGCGATTGGACGCTGCAGAGCACTTCGTTCAAGCACCTAGCTGCCATTGCGGGTTGGAATGCCAATCTGACCGGAGATGGCATTGCCGAGCGGGCCGAAGGCTATCGAGTAACCCCAGAGTTTTTTCCGCTACTCGAGGTAGCGGCGTCCCTTGGGCGCAATCTCGGTGTCGTGGATTTTCAACACGGAACAGCGCCCGTTGTTGTTCTCAGCCAAGGATTCTGGCGAAAAAATCTCGGCGGTGACCCGACCATCGTCGGCAAGAACCTCCAGTTGAACGGTCAGAGGTTCACCGTCGTTGGCGTCGCCGGCGAAGGCGCTGATTTCCCTGCCGGGGCGGAACTCTGGACGCCGCTCGACCTGAACTCAACCGCGAGCGCAAATCGCTCCGATCATTCTCTGGCCGTACTCGGACGTCTCAACGAGAACAGCTCGATCGCAAGCGCAGGCACCGATCTTCAGGCCATTGGCAGCCGTCTAGCGCAGCAGTTTCCGACGACGAACGGCGGTCATGGAGTGCGCGTGGTCAGCCTGGTAGAAGACGCGACGAATGGAACTCGCCAGTTCGTATCGGTACTGATGGGTGCCGCGGTCTTTGTTTTGCTTTTGGCCTGCGTGAACGTTGCCAATCTGCAGCTGGCTCGCGCAACCGGCCGTCAGAGGGAAATGGCGGTTCGCCTCGGAATGGGAGCCAGCCGCTGGCAACTGATTCGACAGCTGCTCGTGGAAAGCATTTTGCTCTCCATGACGGGAGCGGTCGTCGGCGTCCTCCTCTCCGCCGTAGGCATGTCAGCACTGCGGGCGAATCTCCCGCCATTCATTCTGCAACACGTTCCCGGACTCAAGCACGTCGACTACGACATGCGGGTATTGGGATTCACGGTCGTTATGGCCGTACTAGCTGGTGTTCTGTCAGGCCTCGCACCCGCTCTGCAGTTTTCCCGGTCTCAGGTGGGCGAAGCACTCAAGGAGAATGCTCGCGGCACAAGCGCAAGCGGAGCTGCCGGCCGGCTTCGTGCTTTGCTCGTTACCTCCGAAATCGCCCTCGCCTTGGTCCTCATGGTCGGTGCTGGTTTGATGGTGAAAGGCTTCCACCATCTCTTTGACATGGAAACGGGATTCGATCGCACGCGAATACTAACCTTCAGTGTGGCGCTTCCCGACGTGAAGTATCAGACCGCCGACCAAATTCGCGGATACTACGACCGTGTCCTTCGCGAATTGCAGTCCATCCCGTCTGCACAGTCTGTCGCTTGCGTCTCAAGCGTCCCCTCCAGTTGGAACTGGACCTGGACTGAGTACAAGGCGGAAGGCGCGCCTCCCTCGAATCCTGGAGAAACACCGTCCACGATTTCTCAGATTGTCAGCCCGGACTTATTTGCGACGTTGCGGATTCCCCTGCTGAAGGGAAGGCTGTTCTCGGCAGGAGATACGCGCGATTCCCTCCCGGTTGCCGTCATCAGCGACACCATGGCGCGCCGCAACTGGCCCGGGCAGGATCCCATTGGAAAACATATCAAACTCGGCACAGTTGCAAAGAATCAGCTGGAGCGGCTGGTCGTGGGAGTAGTGGGTGACATTCGCGCAAACGCGCTGCAGACAAATCTAGACCCTACAACCTACATACCGTTTACCCAGATTCCGCCGCAATCGTCGTCATTTGTTCTGCGCACGACAAGTGATCCGCGTGCTGCAGCGGCGGCGGTCGTCGGACAAATTCGTAATGCCGATCCCACCGTGCCGGCCTATGATGTCCGAACTCTGGAGCAAGGTATCGCCGACAACATGAGCGGAATTGAATCCTCAGCTCGCATGATGATGGTCTTCGCGGTGGTCGCGCTGGTACTCGCCGCTGCCGGCATCTTCGCCGTCATGGCATTCGCCGTGAGCAGGCGAACTCACGAAATCGGAGTTCGGATGGCCTTGGGTGCGCAACGCAGCGATGTCTTACGTCTGGTGATCTCCTCTGCTCTGAAGATGGCTGCTGTCGGCTTGGCAATCGGATTGTGCTTAGCCGGTCTTATGGCGCGGGCGCTTTCCAGCGCGTTATTCGGGGTGGTCCAGGTCGACGCTGCCATCTTTGGACTGCTCGCTGCGGTCCTGGCAACCGTGGCAGTCGTAGCTGCGTACGTTCCTGCGCGGTGGGCGACGAATGTCGATCCAGTACAAGCGTTGCGCTATGAATGAATTCGGAAACCGGAGAACAAAATGATTCAACTGAAAAACCTGGAACGCAGTTACAAACTACCTGCAGGTCAAACATGGGTACTGCGACGCATTAATCTTGAAATCCGCGAGGGTGAATTCATCACGATTATGGGCCCCTCGGGCGCGGGCAAGTCCTCCCTGCTGAATGTCCTGGCTCTTCTCGATGACGGATGGGAAGGGGAATTCTGGTTCGGCGATGAAGCGGTTCACAGCATGAAGCGCAAGCAGCGCGCTGAACTTGCAAAGCGCAAGGTAGGCATGGTATTTCAAAGCTATTATCTGCTCGACGATCTCACCGTACAGGAGAACATCGACCTCCCGCTTTCTTACAAAGACATTCCGCGCAAGGAGCGGCAGGGCTTGGTTGCCGACACGCTCGACCGTTTTCAGATCGTAGCGAAGAAAGATTTGTACCCCAGCCAACTCTCCGGAGGCCAGCAGCAACTGGTCGGTATCGCACGCGCAGTCATTCATAAGCCCTCCCTCTTGCTGGCGGATGAACCCACTGGAAATCTCCACTCAACCCAAGCAAAGGAAATCATGGAACTGTTTCGAGACCTGAATCAGAAAGGCACAACGATTGTGCAAGTCACGCACTCGGACGCGAACGCTGCCTACGGCAGTCGCACGATTCAGCTTCGCGACGGATGGATGGTCGGCGACACCTCCAATCCCTCGCTTTCTCAACCGGCGGAGGTCAGCGCATCGTGAACCTATCTCCCGGGTTTGGCGGAGTTGCTGGAGCGTCCATGGTGGCACCATTTCTTTTGTCATTCGCTCTGTTCGCGCAAAATCAGACTGTGCCGTCGGCACCAGAAGCTCCGGTCGCCCAACAGCCGGCTGTCGCAGCGAACTTCGATATGCCGAAGTCGCACAATCCATTGAAAGCGTACGCGCCGGATTCCGTTCCCGAACCAAACTTGAGCAATTCTCCCCAACTCGAGCAACTCGTGCGTGATGGCAAGCTCTATCTGTCTCTAAAGGACGCCATTGAACTCGCACTCCAGGACAATCTCGATCTCGCCATCGCACGATACAACCTGCCGATTGCGAATACCGACATCGTTCGCACGAAAGCGGGTGGATTCTTTCGCGGTGTTAACACGGGCGTGGTCCAGGGGACACCGGGTGGCGGCGTCGGTGGATTCGGAAGCGGAGCACCGGGCGCTGGTGCCGGCGGTACTACCGGCGGTGCAGGCGGTGCAGGCGCGGGAGCGTCCGGTCTTGTGCAATCCACACTCGGTACGGGTACAGCCGTATCATCGTACGATCCCTTGATTAACCTGAACGGTGGAGTCGAGCACCAGACCACGCCACTTGCCAACCGGCAGATTTATGGGGTTCCCTTGCTACAACTGAATACCGTTCAGGTAAATGCCCTCTATAGCCAGGCCTTCCCAACGGGAACCAGCTTCACTTTCGGTTTCACCAATTCCAGACAAACGACCAACAGTCCGTTTTTCAATCTGTCTCCCAGCCTGAACTCTGGCTTCCGGTTTCAGGTTCAGCAAGAACTCCTCGCCGGATTCGGATTTGGGCCCAATTTGCGCTATCTCCGCATTGCCAGAAACAACAAAAAGATCTCCGATATTGCTTTCAAGGATCAGGTCATAGCAACCGTAACGCAGATCGAGAACATCTACTGGGACTTGGTCAGCGCCTATGAGCAGACACGCGTCAATGAGCAGTCCTTCTCCTTCGCGCAACAAACGCTCGAGAACACGAGGAAGGAACTGCAGCTTGAAAGTGTCCCCGCTATGGAGGTCATGCGAGCCGAGGCCGAGGTCTCAAAACGCGATCAGGAACTGACTATCGCGCGGACAAACCTTCAACTGCAAGAAACACTGATGAAGAACGCTGTAACCAAAAGCCTGGACGATCCTGTCCTGGAGTCCATACCGGTGATACCCACGGACGCACAAGTACAACCGGCGCCCATTGAAGTCGCCAAGCCGATTCAGGAACTGATCACCGAAGCGCAAAGCAACCGGCCAGAACTTGCAGAAACCAACATCGACCTGGTCAACCGGCAGATCAGTCGACGTGCCGCTCGTAACGCGCTTTTGCCTTCGCTCTCGTTAGTTGGCTTTTACAGCGGTTCGGGCCTCGGAGGCCCGCTGAATCCCATCTACAACCTTGGCCCGAATAGCTCCAACGTACCGGGCGATTTTTGGGGCGCACTGACAAACGCGTTTAACAACACGGCTCCGGATTACTATGTCGGCGTCAACCTTGCTATTCCGATTCGCAATCGCGTTGCAAAAGCAGACCAGTACCGGTCAGAACTGGAATATCGCCAGGCGGAACTGCGCTTTGAGCAGTTGAAGAAGCAGGTGCGCATCGAAGTCCGCAATGCACAGTACGCTTTGGATCAGACCGGAGCACGCGTTGAGGCCGCCCGCAAAGCCCGGGATCTTGCCCAGCGCACCTTTGACATCACGAAGAAGGAACAGGAACTGGGGGCGGGCTCAAGCTATCAGACCTTGTCAGCGCAACGCGACCTGGCGCTGGCGGAACTCGATCTGGTGAGCGCCATGACCACCTATCAGAAAGCCAAGGTTGAACTGGATCGCGTAACCGGCACAACCTTGGAACATAATGGCATACTGATTCAGGACGCAATTGCCGGAATCGTAAGCCACCACACACCCTAATAGAATGCCTACAACTGTCAAAGTCGGAGACGATCTTACGCTATCGCGGGTAGAGTCCAGTGCCCCTGTCCGGATCCTGGCCGCGGATGACCAAGAACACATCCTTGACGCCCTCGAGTTTCTTCTGCGCCCTCAGGGATACAAGGTGGACAAGGCCCGCTCGCCGGTTCTGGTGCGCGAGGCCATCAAGAGCACCTCCTACGATGCCATTCTGATCGATCTGAATTACACGCGCGACACCACCTCGGGCCAGGAAGGTCTGGATCTACTTTCCGAGATCGTCGCGATTGACGCCACTCTCCCGGTCATCGTGATGACCGCATGGGGAAATGTTGAGCTTGCGGTGGAAGCGATGCGCCGTGGCGCTCGCGACTTCGTACAAAAGCCTTGGGAAAATGAGCGGCTCGTCTCGATCTTGAGAACCCAGGTCGAACTTCACCGAGCCTTGCAACATGCCGCGCGCTTGGAAGCCGAGAACCGTCTGTTGCGGGCCGAAGGGCGTCCGGAATTTATTGCCACGGCGCCCGCCATGCAGGCGGTGCTTGAAACCATCGCGCGAGTTGGTCCATCGGATGCTAATGTCCTGATCACAGGCGAACACGGCACCGGGAAGGAAGTCGTCGCGCAGACTCTGCATGCCCTCTCGGCACGCGCATCCAGGCCCCTGGTAGCCGTGAACACCGGCGCTATCCCCGACGGAGTCTTCGAGAGCGAGTTGTTCGGGCACGTCAAAGGAGCATTCACGGATGCCCGCACAGATCGCATTGGTCGCTTCGAACTCGCTGACGGCGGCACCATCTTCCTCGACGAGATCGGCAATGTTCCGCCTCGTCAACAAGCCAAGCTGCTCCGCGTTCTTGAAACCGGTGAGGTGGAGCGCGTGGGATCTTCGCGCTCCCGACGCGTCAATGTTCGGGTTCTTTCCGCAACGAACACCGACCTCCCCGCCGCGTGCGCTGTCGGACAATTTCGCGAGGACCTGCTATTCCGGCTGAATACCGTGGAGGTCCGCGTCCCCGCGTTGCGCGAAAGGCGTGAGGATATTCCCGTCTTAGGTGCGCACTTTCTGGCACGTTATTCGACTCGTTACCGTCGCCCCGTACAGACATTTGATCCTGCGGCTTTGCAGGCTATGATGCAATACTCATGGCCAGGAAATGTGCGCGAACTGGAACACACAATTGAGCGCGCCGTGCTCATGACCCGTTCGGCAGAGATTCAGCCTGCCGATCTCTCGCTAAGTTCCCCGCGCACCCAGACTCAGAATTTGGAAGAGCTGAGTCTCGAGTCCGTTGAAGCCGTGCTTGTGCGAAAGGCCTTGCAACGTTTCCAGGGGAATGTCAGCCAGGCGGCTGAAGCTCTGGGCCTGAGCCGTGGCGCGCTTTATCGGCGCATGGAGAAATATGGGCTCTAGCCCAATCATCCCGAAACCAAACCGTCCCCGAAAACGCGCCCGCCTCCTCTACGAACACCGCATCAGCCTTTACTCCTTCTTTGTGGCGCTGCCGGGTCTAATCGTAGCCACCGTGCTGACCTGGATGCAGCCTTGGACTGTTGGCTCCCGCATCTCTCTCACGGTCGCCGAACTTTTTGCATGGTGGCTTCTTGCTCTCGCACTTCAGGAACAAACCACGCGGCCTTTACAGACATTGGCAAACGTAATCGGATCGCTCCGTGACGAGGACTACTCCTTTCGCGCACGCAATGCCACGGCCGACGATGCGCTCGGCGAACTTTCCCTCGAAGTGAACGCCTTGGCCGACATGCTTTCCGGCCAAAAAATTCGCGCCATCGAAGCGACTGCCTTGTTACAACGGGTCGTCGATGAAATCGATGCGCCTTTGTTCGCGTTTGACCCCGCGACGGAGTTGCGTCTGGTGAATCCCGCTGGCGAGCATTTGCTTCGTCAGAACAGGATGCGCATGATGGGCCGCAAGGCGGCGGAAATTGGGCTTCAGGAGTGCCTTAAGGCCACGAATGAGACGGTCGTGGAACTAAACGTCGGTGAATCTCAAGCCCGCTGGCTGTTGCGCCGTAGCTCATTTCGACAGAACGGCATCCCTCATACTCTCGTAGTGCTATCCGACGTTAGCCGGGCACTCCGCGAAGAGGAGCGTAAGGCCTGGCAGAGACTTATCCGGGTGCTCGGCCACGAATTGAGCAACTCCCTCGCTCCCATCAAATCTATTGCGGGAAGTCTCAATTCGCGAGTCCAGATGACGAGCATCGATCCGGAGGTGCGCAGCGATCTGCAGCGCGGACTCGAAATCATCGAGACCCGTTCCGCATCCTTGCAACGCTTTCTCGAGGCGTATCGCAAACTGGCACAAATGCCGAAGCCCCATCTCAAAGATGTTCCACTTGCTCCATTGGTCTCACGCGTTGCAGCTCTTGAAACACGCCTGAAAGTCTGTGTACGGGAGGGGCCCAACGTTGTTTTCCTGGCCGATCCCGACCAGTTGGAACAGATGCTGATTAATCTCATTCGCAACGCGGCCGATGCTGTTCTGGAAAACTCGAGCGCACCTTCGAAGCACATGAAAGAAGGATGTAACGGGAAAACCGACGACGTGGTGATCCGCTGGGACGTCGAAGCGAATCAAGTCACTCTCGGAATCGAGGACGAAGGACCGGGACTGCTGAATCCCTCGAATGTTTTCACTCCGTTTTATACGACCAAGCCGAATGGCAGTGGAGTCGGCCTCGTGCTCTGCCGTCAAATTGCGGAAGCTCACGGCGGAGCCATTGAAATCTCCAACCGACGAGACGGTCCAGGTTGCCTGGTGAAGGTCGTTCTACCACGACTCACAACAATGATGTCACCAAGTTGATCAGAAAGCGCGCGGAAGTCACGGCCCGCCAGTGCGTTTTGGGAGAAGACAACGGGAGCGCGCGACTGTTCAGGGCTGCTGACGAACTTCCGCAGCCAGCGGACTCGCCTCGCGGGCAACCGGACGCCGCGGTGGAAGGAGCTGAGGTCCCACCGCGGGCCTGTGCTCAATAATTCCGATTACAGGCGCCTCATCCATTCCGTCAACGTAGGGCAGCGAAGCAAAAACCTGATCGCTGCACATGCGATCAATCATCCGCTGCTGACGTCCGCTGAGAACCGCGTGAGGAAGAATGGGAAAATTGCGGAACACCCACAGAAAATAAATGCGCTGAGAAAAAGACAGCATCAGATAACGCGGTCCGATGGGGGTTTGTACCTGCACCACACCGGCCGCCAGTTTATCGATCACCATACCGGCCCGCCCGTAACATTAGTTTTGCCAGAGCAATTCTAGGGCCGCCATTATTGCACCACCGTCGATGCAAGGGAAGTCCTTTTTCACAGATCTAACCAGCACTCAACGGCAAACAATTCCCCTACCCTTGCAACAGCAGGCAATTTTTGCGATGTGGGTAGGTGACTGGACACGATCGCGTGATGCCGAATCCGGCCAAAACCCCTGTCAGACCGCCATTTCGGGGAGGATGTCCATGCGGCGGATCTGCGCTGCCACCCCCCAGTCCTTGCCCTGCTCCTC
>Ga0126373_10000092_pt1 | contig 70439 bp, 65 predicted proteins | sample PanSoiMetPlot_11_FD_92545 | JGI IMG/M metagenome (GOLD analysis project Ga0126373, IMG submission 92545) | Tropical forest soil microbial communities from Panama - MetaG Plot_11 | ecosystem: Environmental > Terrestrial > Soil > Tropical forest > Bulk soil | place: Panama | collected 2016-02-17
AGAGACAGGAAACACGAAGGTTCGCCAAGAGGCGTTACTTCAACTCAAGAACTTCCTTCTCCTTGGCCTTACTCATCTCTTCCATCTTCTTGATCTCGCCGTCGGTCAGTTTCTGAATCTCATCGAGCGAGCGTTTTTCTTCATCTTCGGTGATCTTCTTGTCTTTCAGCGCCTTCTTGATCGCATCATTCCCGTCGCGCCGGATATTTCGAATTGCGGTGCGGTGCTCCTCCAAGGCCCGGTGCAGATGCTTCACCATATCCTGGCGCCGCTCCTGCGTCAGCGGAGGCACGGGCACGCGGATCATCTTGCCATCGTTCATCGGATTTAGTCCCAAATCCCCGCCCCGGATCGCCTTCTCGATCGCGGCCAGTTGCGACGGATCGAATGGTTGTACCGTGATCAACTGCGCCTCGGGAGCATGTACTTGAGCGACCTGATTGAGCGGCATCTGCGCGCCATAAGCATCGACCGTCACGCCATCCAGCATATGGACCGAGGCTCGCCCCGTTCGCGTTGCCGCCATCGCCTTGCGGAAATCTTCGACTGCCTTGTCCATGCGGGTCTTCAGTTGCGCGTATGTGTCTTTCAACCCACCGATAGAAGCCATGATCGCCATAAGTTCAGCTCCGCTCCAAAACGTCGAATTATAAACCCGCAAAAAACAAGCTGCCACGGGTTACCACGGATCAACGCGGATCGATCCAGAAATCCGCGTGAATCCCTGATAACTCGTGGCTCGGTTTTACGCGCTGACCATCGACCCGATCTTTTCGCCCAGCACCACGCGCCGGATGTTGCCGTGGTGATTCAGGCTGAATACCACGATCGGCAGATTGTTGTCCTTGCAAAGCGAGATGGCCGTCGAGTCCATCACCTTGAGACCAAGTTTGAGCACATCCATGTAAGAAATGTGATTGAATTTCCGCGCCCCGTCGACCTTCATTGGGTCGGCGTCGTAGATTCCATCAACTTTGGTCGCCTTCAAAATCGCGTCGGCCTTGATTTCCATCGCGCGCAAGGAAGCGGCCGTATCCGTCGAGAAATATGGATTACCTGTCCCGCCGGCGAAAATCACAACGCGGTTCTTCTCCAGATGCCGAATGGCCCGCCTCCGGATGAAGGGCTCTGCCACCTGATTCATTTCGATCGCCGACTGCACCCGCGTGTACACACCCTGCTTCTCCAGCGCATCTTGCAAGGCGAGAGCGTTGATGACGGTAGCGAGCATTCCCATGTGATCGGCGGACACGCGATCCATGTCCTTGGCTTGCTGCGCCACTCCACGAAAGAAGTTTCCGCCGCCGACAACGATCGCGATCTGTACGCCCAGCTTTTGGACGTCAGCGATCTCGGCGGCCATCCCGTGGATGCGCTCATTGGACACACCAAAGCCCTGCTGGCCGGCCAAGGCCTCGCCGGATAGTTTGAGAAGAATGCGTTTGAAGACAGGGGTTGGATTGGTCATGATCCGCCAGTTGCCTTAACTTTTCGGGGCGTCATCCCGAAGTCCCGCGATTTTACCAGCGGGCGAGGAATCTCGCACGGGCTCTCGATCACCACATCTCGCGAGATCCTTCGATCCAACTGACAACGGCTCCGCTTAGAATGACGCCAGATGCGTCTGACACATATAAAAAAGGCGCCCCGCAGGGCGCCTGGGGATTACTCAGCCTTTTGCTCCGTGGGTTGGGTGATCGCGATCGTCTCCCCCGCGTCACCCACCTTGAAGCGCGCGAATCGCCGCACCCCGATGTTCTCGCCGAGCTTGCCGATCTTCGACGCGATAAGCTGTCGAATAGAAATGGTCTGGTCCTTGATGAAGGGCTGCTCAAGCAGGCAGACCTCCTCATAGAACTTCTCCATTTTTCCGGTCACCATCTTCTCGGCAATGTGCGCCGGCTTGCCGCTGGCGATGGCCTGCGAGAGATAGATTTCCTTCTCCCGTTGGAAGTCGGCTTCCGTCACGTCTTCCTTGCGGACGTACTTCGGATCGCTCGCCGCAATGTGCATCGCGATGTCGTGCACCAGCTCTTTGAAATCGTCGGTGCGCGCCACGAAATCGCTTTCGCAGTTGACTTCTACGAGCACACCAATCTTGCCGCCCGCGTGGATGTAGCTCGCCACCGAGCCTTCGCTCGTCACGCGCGTCGCCTTTTTGGCCGCAACCGAAACGCCTTTCTTCCGCAGGATGACCACGGCCTGCTCCATGTCTCCTTTGGCTTCGGTCAGTGCCTGCTTGCAATCCATCATCGGAGCCCCGGTCTTCTCCCGGAGATCCTTCACCTGTGTCGCTGAAATATTCACTGTCGTAGTACCCATATTAAGAATTCCTTCGTAGAGACGTAGCTTGCTAGGTCTCTTCCAGACACATGATCACCTGCCGCTTCCGGCAAGAGACGTTGCAAGCAATGTCTCTACAGAAAACTTGACCCGCGCCGGACGACCCGCGCGGGTCCGATTTCCCCTTGGGATGAATGCCGGGTCTTTCGATGATACTTGCACGCAGCCAATCCTTCGAACTCGAACCGCCGCGCAACTCTCTGCACTTCAGGCTTTCTTCTGTATCCTGATCGGCTCTAGCCACTCTCTGGCAGCGTCAACCCCGCTGAACACCCGCACCAGGCGCCCTGTTCCCGACGCTTCCCGATAAATTTCAAACATTCGGGCCATCCCGTAGGCGAACTCGCTACTGGTCGCAAAGGCTTGCCGCGAACCCGCCGCAAACAGCCTCTGCCGGGCCACCGTTTGGATCTCAGCTGCCGTCACATCGATCTTGGTGACCGTCGTGCCGTCAAACAACTGGTCAAACGTGGGGTCAAAATCCGGATCGGCCTTCAGTTGCGCTTGATGAGCCGCTATATCGGAATAAGTAAGAACACCCGATGCGGTGCTGGTCACCAGTCTGCGCTGCTTGTCGATCCCATAATGCAAAGGCATCCGACAGGTCCGTTACCCTATCGTTGCCATGACCATCGACCTCCCGGGGCTGGGCCGCGGACCATTGACAACTGGTTGCTGTTCTTAAACTGTCTGACTCTCCACCTGATGCGGTACATCCGCGTCTTCGTTCGCAACCGGCTTTTTGTGCGTACCGGGGCCCAGAACTTCTTCCATGCTGATGTCGTCGCCCTCCGAGGCGAAAGTGCCGCTCGCATGGGGTGCGCCTTCCGCAGGAGCCTCGACCGCTGCGCCCTCAGTCGGCTGGGCTTGGCCAACGCCCGCGTTCAGATCCGCGATCTGCTTATCGGTCATCAACTGCGCCCCTTCCGCAATCGATTCCGAGATCTTCGACGTGAACAGCCGGATCGCCCGCAACGCGTCATCGTTGCCGGGGATTACGTAATCCACTTCGGTCGGATCGCAGTTCGTATCCACCACCGCGACCACCGGAATGCCCAACTTCCGCGCCTCGCGAACCGCGATCTGCTCTTTGTTCGAATCGATCACAAAGATCGCGTCGGGCAGGCGGTTCATATTCTTGATGCCGGCCAGGTTGGCCTGCAAATGCTTCCGCTCGCGTTCGAGCTTGATGACTTCTTTTTTCGGCAGCAGCTCGTACCGGCCGTCCGTGGCCATGTCGTCGAGCTCCTTCAGCCGCTTCACCGATTTTTGCACGGTGACCCAGTTGGTGAGCAGTCCGCCCAGCCAGCGCTGGTTGATGTAGAACGCGCCACACTTCTGCGCCTCTTCGGCGATCGCGTCCTGCGCCTGGCGCTTGGTACCCACGAACAGCACGATCTTGCCGTCGGTGGCCAGGTCCTGCACAAACTTTGACGCCTCTTTGAACATCTTCAGCGTCTTCTGCAGATCAATGATGTAAATCCCGTTGCGCTCGCCGAAGATGAATTCCTTCATCTTGGGATTCCAGCGCTTCGTCTGGTGCCCGAAGTGAACTCCCGCTTCGAGCAATTCCTTCATGGTGATGGTAGCCAAATAACCTCCTGTTTAGTCTGCATCGGGAAATCCGCTTTGTTCCCGATTGCTATTCCGTCCCCGCGCCGCGAGGCACGGAAGAATTGAACACCTAAAATCGCTTGTCGTAGAGACGTAGCTCGCTACATTCTCTAGCCACGAGCCGGGTTGCTCGACCGGCAAGAGACGTTGCAAGCAACTTCCCTACAGAAATTAGCGTTTCGAGAACTGGAACCGCTTTCTCGCGCCTTTTTGTCCGTACTTCTTGCGTTCTTTCCCGCGCGAGTCGCGGCTGATCATGCCCTCGGTCTTCAGCTTCTTGCGCAGTTCGACATTGAACTGCATCAACGCGCGCGCGATGCCCAGCTTCACGGCATCCGCCTGGCCGCGCACGCCGCCACCCAGCACGCTGGCGACAACGTTGAACGAAGCAGCCGCATCCGCCGATGCCAGCGGAGACTTTGCCGCCGACCGCTGCGCCGGGGTCACAAAATACTCTTCGAACGCACGTCCGTTGACCTTGAAATCACCGTTGCCCGGACGCAAATACACGCGGGCGATCGCCGATTTGCGCCGCCCCGTTCCGTAATACTGAACCAACTCTGCTGCCATCGATCTCCTCGTAGGGACGTAGAGTGCCACGTCTTTTCTGGCCACATGATCATCTGCCGATCCCGGCAGGAGACGTTGCAAGCAACGTCTCTATGAAACCGCGACTTTGCGCGGCTTATACTCCCGCACTTCCAGCTTGTAATCCTGCGGCTTCTGCGCCTGATGCGGATGCTTGTCGCCTTTGTAGATATTCAGCTTCGAGAGCATATGAGCCGCCAGCTTGTTCTTCGGCAGCATGCGCCGCACCGCGGCTTCAATAATCGCTTCCGGCCTGCGCTCGATCCGCTTGTTATATTCTTCCGTTCGCAAGCCCCCGGGATATCCGGTGTAGTGCTGGTATACCTTGCTTTCGGCTTTCACTCCGGTGGTCCGGATTTTCTCTGCATTGATCACGATCACGTGATCGCCGGCATCGATAAACGGCGTATACCGCGGATTCTCTTTGCCCATGAGGATGCGCGCCACCTGCGAAGCCAGTCGCCCGAGCGTCTGCCCGTTTGCATCCACGACATACCACTTGCGCACAATTTCCCCCTGCTTGGGGAAATACGTTGACATCGGAACTCTCCCAGATTGAAAAAAGGCTGCAAAAGAAAACCGCTCTTTTGATCTCCCGACGAGGACGCCAGGACCATCAGGCGGGCAACCACACTACTACCAAAGTCTTTACGATAGCGTATGCCGCAAACGGTTGTCAACGCTATGTTACTGATGATAACCGGCCAGTGTAGAGGCGAGCGCGTTGGGGCTTGGGTCGACCACAAAAGTCTTCGCCGGGCAAACTGCCTCCCTTGCGCCTCGTGCAATCCCGGGCGAATGCCTCTGGGCTACCCTGCGGTCCAGTCTAGGGCGTAAGCGTCAGATCGCCAGCGAATACATGAGCATGGAGCCGGTGCCTCCCGCTTCCGTCATGCTTGAGCGAATTGCCGACCACGCCCTTGGCACTGCCAAACTGCTCCGAGCGGACATCTCCGAATCTCACCGACAGATCGACCGGGCCGTAGTCGGCCGGATCGGGCACCTGAATCGATAGGTCGCCCGCCAACAGTTCAACATCCTTGTCTCCGGCGATGCCATCAACTGACAGATCCCCCGCCCGCATGCGGGCGAAGAGGTTGGTTTCACGTGGAACGGAAATCGTGACCTGAAATTCATTCTTCGGCACGTGCGAGAAAGTGATATCCAAAGAATCGCCCGTCCGCTTCAGACGGACCTGCATGTTGCGGGCCAGGGCACGATTCTTCCCATCGGCATGGATTGTGATGTCGCTCGCATCACTGCCAACGATGCGAAAGTCGCCATCATGCAGATGAAGCCTCAGGTTTGCGATCTTGCTCAGGTCCGTTTGGAGCGGCCCATCTAACGTCGCAGTTTCCACTTCAGCGCGAGGGGATGCCGCTTGGATAAATCCACAGGATGAAACCAACAGTGCGATCGTGAGCCACCGCGCCGCAATTCTCATAGGGATCCTCCTGTTGGCACACTGATATGAGGAAACTGACGCGTATAATACCTTTTTGTAACCACAAGAAAACAGTCCGGCAGCACGAATTTCGCCGGTACCGGTTCCTAGGGCGGTCATGATACAGTCGAAAACCCCAAAGGGCCAGCGCCGTTTCCGGCGAAACCAACGCCTCCGGCCAGAAATCGCAGCCTGGTCCCGGATTCTGTCGACACAGCAGGTTTAAAACTTGTCGTTCGTGAGGGCGTAAGCCGATTCTCTGCTGCTATGATGCACTGTTCTGGCGTTCTTTTTGAGGTCGCAATTTGGGACCTCAAGTTGGGTGATCCATTATGAACAGTGCCGCCCTCGTTCTCACCAAGAAAGTGGGATCGAAGATTGTGGTTCTGCGTAATCAGAAGGTGATCCTGGATACGGATCTCGCAGAGCTTTATGGTGTTTCGGTCAAACGCCTCAACGAGCAGGTCAAACGGAATCCCAAACGCTTCCCGCCGGATTTCTCTTTCACCATCACACGCTCCGAGTACGACAACTTGAGGTCGCAAAATGCGACCTCAAATTCGGCTCATGGCGGCCGACGTTATCTACCTCACGCCTTCACGGAACACGGAGCCATCATGGCCGCGAGTGTATTGAACTCGAAGCGCGCCATCGAAATGAGCATCTTCGTGGTGCGCGCGTTCGTCCAGATGCGCCAAGCGGTAGCAAGGAATCAGCACATCGTCTCCAAACTCGCAGAACTGGAAGCCCGTCTGGACTCCCATGACGGCGAGATCCAGGAGCTCATGGAGGCCATCCGCGAACTGCTCGCTCCGTTGCCGGCCAGCAATCGACGCATTGGATTCGAAGCGCCACCCGGGTCTGACGGCGCTGATAGTTAGCCACTGAGGCGAAGGTGATTGAGCTACATTTCTACTTGTGCTGCGAAATTTCGCAGGCAAGGTGAATCTTCACCTCTGACGATGGTGACTGCTGTAGTCCGTCGTTCTGCGGCTGTGGGCTACAATCTTATTTGAGCGCCCGCTCCTTCAGAATCCGATTTAAATGTCTGTTTCCCGCACACGCATTTTTCTGCTATCTCCCGCGAACATAGCGGGCATCCGGGCACGGTATGTCCTTGGGCCGAATGCCGAGTCAGAACTTGCCTGCCGACTGCGCAGAGATGGAGTGTCCCTCGGAGAATTATTCAGTTTTGTCAGCAGCTTGTATTTTCGCGGCAAACTGGCCTATGCGCGGGCCTTCGCCGCTCCACCACCCAACGTGGGAGGCTCATTCGTAATTACCGCTTCGGGAGGGTTATTGTCACCGGCGACGATTCTGACTCTCGATCGCCTGCGCCAGATCGCCGGCACTGATATCGACTCGAGCAACGAGAGCTATCTGGTTCCTCTCCGTCGCGACTGCCAGCAGCTTTGCCAAATAGCCGGTGATTCGTGTGAGGTGGTTCTGCTTGGGAGTGTTGCGACTCCCAAATACGTCGATCCTCTGCTGGAGGTTTTCGGGAACCGGTTGCTCTTCCCCGCAGAATTTGCGGGACGGGGCGACATGAGCCGCGGTGGCCTTCTCCTGCGTTGTGTAGCGGCCGGCGAGGAGCTTGTCTATGTTCCAGTCCTCAATGGGAGCCGCCACGGTCCCAGGCCGACAAAGCTTCCGCCATTACCTCGACGTCGAAGCAAGCCTCTCCGTTCGTAACCGCCCCCGGGAATGCGGCCGATTCTTGGTGCGTCGGCCGGGCGCGCTTCGCTGGCGCACGACCCATGTTTCACTCAGAAGATATTTCTAATGCTCGTTGTCCAGATATTCATCCGGCACATCATCTTCAGGGACTTCTTTCGTTCGTACTTCTTTCCCCTCCGAGTCGTCGGCCCGCTCCACACCACTTACCACGCCTGCTTCCCAGGCGTTTCCTTCGTCCAGCAGTTCGTCAACGCTTTCCGAATCCGCACCGGCGGTATTGGAGAGGCCCACGTCATCCGGCGATGGCGAACGTTTCAGGAATTCGCCTTCCCGTGGCGAGGCGCGACGGGCGCTGCCACCCTGTGGGCGTCCGCGGCCTGCTCGTTTCGCCGCTTTCTTCTTTCTCGAGGCTGGGCCCTTCTTCTTGCGCGGTACAGCTTGTTTTCTCGAGACTTTTTTGGAACTCTGCTTGATCTTCTTGCCGGATTTCTTCTTCGGAGTCATATGCCCTCGGCTGTCGATCGGCGCGCCGATCTGTCGGAGGCGCCTTGCACAGTGTATCGCGGTCGCCCGATCCCTACCCACGATGGCGGGCTTGGCAGCCTCGCGCCTTATGCCCGACGGCGCACAGCGATCGCCGCGCTCGAGCGAGGCCGCAACGTGAGCTGTTCGGCGGGTGAAAAGACGCTGCGGCGAATCAGCAGACTGCACCAGAGCGCGGTCAGCCCCGACGAGGACAATATCATTGAAATCGTTACAAACTGGTAAATGGCCGCATAGATAGGACGCGCACCCGATAACAGCATTCCGGCCATGAGCCCGGGGATCCACACGATTCCCAAAGAGCGGAGCGAATCAATGGCGGGAATCATGCTTGACTGAACCGAAACTTGGACATAAGGCCTCACCGTTTCTGCCGACTTGGCTCCCAGCGCAAGACCGGTTTCGATGAGGCCGCTATGGGATTCGACTTCGGCGCGAAATCGATTCAGCACGAGCGAATTGGTATTCATGGCGTTGGCGATTAGCATGCTTCCGATGGGCACCAGCGAAGTAATTCGCGTGTCGATCACTCCGGCCCCAGTCATCAGCGCAATCACCGAGCCGGCACCTGCCGTAATTGCATAGAGCGACGTCGGAAAACTTCCGGGCAGGCCATCAGATCGGCCCGCCGACATTTTGGCGGCAGCAACCATCATTGCCGCGAGTAGCAACACGCTGGTCCATGCCGGTCCTTGGAGCAAGAGCACGAGCACTGACCCGACCGCCCGTGATCTGCACAATCCCACGGAGCAAGGCTACGACAGTCTCCTGTTCGAGGTGAACGGCTCTCCCCCGGGCCAGCAGCGTTACTGCCAGGGCCAGAAGGCTCGTCAGGGCTGCCTGTGCGCACCCCAGCGCTATTTGGTTAGCAAAGAAAACCTTCAGCATTGATCACCTCGCGGGCTGCACCAAACCTCGCGACTTTCCCCTTGCGCATGATCATCACCTCCTCAGCAACGCGAGCAGCCTGCGCCAGATCATGCGAGACCATCACGCAAGTGAGTTCGTTTCGGCGCACGACTGAGAGGATGAGTTTTTCCACATCATCTTTGGCGTCGGCGTCGAGCGCGGAAGTCGGTTCGTCCAAAAGTAAGACCGCCGGTTGGTTGGCCAGGGCGCGCGCCACCGAGACCCGCTGCGCTTCCCCTCCTGACAGATGCGACACATTCTCGTTCCCGCGTTCCGCTAAACCTACTTGGTTCAGAAGTTCTTCGACCGCGTTTTGCGCCAGATCAATCCCACGTTGAAGAGGCCCAAAGCGAAGGTTCTCGGCAATGCTTCCGGGAAAAAGATAGGCGGTCTGGGTGACCATTCCAATACGCCGGCGCAGTTCGCGTGGTGAAAGTTCGCGGTAGTCGCGGCCTTCGAACTCAACCGTTCCACTGGTGGGTTCGTCCAGGCGATTGAGCAGTCGGAGGAACGACGTTTTCCCGGAGCCGCTTGGCCCCGTCACCACCAACACGCTTCCCGCGCGGACTGTGACCGTGACATCGTCCACAATGGGTTCACCTGCGACCTCGCGAGTCAGACGCAGGGTCCGCAGGATAGGCGATGGCGGCATACCCGTCTGCTAGGCGCGACTGGTCACCAGCCATTCACGAACTCTGCGCACGACCGATTCCGGGGCTTCGACTTCCATTTGCACCGCTCCGTCTGTGTACGTGCGAGCAAAGATCCTGGCGCGAGCCTCCAGTAGGGCGAGAACCTTGCCTTCGCTCTGCGGAACACGGAGTTTCACACGGCTGACCTGGTCTTCTTCGATCATCGCATCGATCCGTTCCAGCAATGTGTTCAGCCCGATGCCATCCACGGCCGAAACATAGATAGTCTTGGAGCCCGGCCGCGCCGCGTCGGCGATCCGGCTTACCGCGACTTCTTCATCGAGCAGGTCGACCTTATTCATCACGCGAAGGCGCGGCTTTTTTTCGGCTTCAAGTTCCTTCAGGACGATTTCCACCTGCGCGTCCTGCTCGGCCGAGAGGCGGCTGCTGGCGTCAGAGACGTGAAGGATCAGCGCTGCGCGCTGCACTTCTTCCAATGTCGCACGGAATGCGGAGACGAGGGTGTGAGGCAGGCTCCGGATAAATCCGACCGTATCGGAAAGAAGAACTTTGCGCTTGGAAGGGAGTTCGACGGCGCGGATGGTCGGATCAAGCGTGGCGAACATCTTGGATGAAGACAGAACTCCTGCCTGAGTCAGCGTGTTGAATAGGGTGGACTTGCCGGCATTGGTATACCCCACCAGCGCCACCGTCGCGACGGGAGCAGATTCGCGCCGCTGCCGCTGCTGCGCACGGATGCGGCGGACGTTGTCCAGTTGCTGCTGCAGGTGCCGCATGCGGCGCGCGATTTTCCGGCGATCGGTTTCGAGCTTTGTTTCGCCGGGACCACGGGTGCCGATCCCGCCGCCGAGTTGCGACATCTCGACGCCATGGCCGGCCAGGCGCGGCATCATGTATTGCAATTGTGCCAATTCCACCTGTAACTGGCCTTCGCGAGTTCGCGCGTGGCGCGCGAAGATATCGAGGATGAGCTGCGTACGGTCGATGACGCGGCGCTCGATGACCTTCTCGATATTGCGCTGTTGGGAAGGGCTCAGATCGTGATCAAACAAGAGCACGTCGGCGTTGACCGACGCGGCTGCACCCGAGATTTCCTCAAGCTTGCCGGCCCCCACTAAGGTTGCGGGATCAGGCCGATCGCGGCGTTGCAGGATCTCGCCGACCACCTTGGCACCCGCGCTCTCGGCCAGGGTGCGAAGCTCCGCCAGCGATTCTTCGGCATCGAACTCCGGAATGCTGGGGCGCCCGTCCGGCTTCGGTGCTCCGGCTGCGGGAACAGATGCATCGCGGGCCGCCGCAGCCTGGGCAGTAACCGCGTTTTTGCCCGCTCTCCTGCTACGAGTACGCGCGTCGAGGCCAACGAGAAATGCGCGCTCGCTCTCGGAAGGATCGTCGACCAACGCCTTCCCAAGAGACACACTAGACCTTTCGCGCTTTAAGTCGCGGGATTTCGTGCGGTGAGAACTTCGCAAAGCCGAACGAGCCTGCCCTTTGTCTTTCTATCCTTCAGTGCCCGAGGCGCTCGCGGCGGTTGCCGCCGGTGACACAGCAGCGGGCGCTTTCTCCTGGTGAACCGCGTGGGGCACGTGTGTCGACGCCACCCGCCCCATGACCACCGTGGAGATGGCGTGTTTGAAGATGAGTTGCTCCTGGCCGTTCGCCTCCAGCACGACGGAGTACTTATCGAAGGAGCGGATGCGGCCCGTTAACTTCACCCCACTAAGCAGGTAAATCGTTATGCTGGCTCTCTCTTTACGGGCCGTATTAAGGAAGGAATCCTGAATATTTTGCGCCGGCTTATTGCTATCCATAGCCGATCTCCTCAAGTAGTTAGACTGCAACCTTCCATCTGCCAGCCCATACCGCTATGGGCTGGGCGCAATGCAACAGCATGTTCCTGGAAGCCTTCCTGCTGCCACAGGAACAAGGGGGGACATCCCGCTGAACCTGCACTTCACAGGTCGGCCAGCGCAGCGGGTAGATGCCTGTACGATACGGCGAACTGCAAATGTTTTCAACCGAAAGTTACCGGAATTGCAACGAAACTGCCAGGTTTTACGCTTGCCCTGAGTACCGCCAGGTTCTCGGCCCAGAGAGAGAAGAAAAATGAAAAATGGGTGCCCCACTACTGGCCGATTTGCCACAAGTGGGATTTCGAGAAAGCGAACCGGGCACGGTCTCTGCGCTTCTCCGAGAAATGGGACACGGCTTCGAATGAACCCATGCTGAGGTATCGGGCCCCAGTTGACATCATTGTGGCAGCAAGAGCAGACTTGCCGTCGAATCCAGCCATAACCGGTCTTCGGAACGCCTCCCAGACGTCGGCGTGGCGAAGCCGCAATCTGCAAAATTGAACTCCGGAGGGGATCGATGCACCACGTCACTACAGCTCTATTCGTTATGCCGACCGTCACCGGCAAGGAAGCCAGTCTGCTCATCTTCCGCTGGTTCCACTTTATTGCCGGCATTCTCTGGGTCGGCCTGCTCTATTTTTTCAATCTCGTCAATGTGCCATTCATGAAAACTGTCGACGCCGCCGCCAAGCCCAAGATTTTTGAGAAAATGACGCTGCCCGCGCTCCACTGGTTTCGTTGGAGTTCGGTAGTCACAGTCTTGATGGGATTAGCCATTTGGGGACAGGCCTACGTCGGCCCCGATGCCGAAAGACAAGGAGGTGGGGCGGGGAAGACCTTTGGTCTGTTTTTCTTGCTCTGGCTGGCGGCGTTTTTCATCCTGTTCTTCGTGATCAAGAGAGTCACGCCGAATGGTTATGTGCTGGGCGTGATCACCGCCCTGCTGACCTACGCCGCGGGATGGCTGTTCGTGCACTGCACGCCCGTAGGCGGAGACGATAATCACGTGCTGTGCATCGGCATCGGCGGAGGGCTGGGCATCGTGATGATGTTCAACGTCTGGGGGATCATCTGGCCGAACAACAAGCGCATCATCCGAGGAACGCTGGCGGGCACGCCTCCGGCGAACGCGGCGGCGCTGGCAAGACAAGCGTTTCTGGCCTCGCGGACGAATTTCTTTTTGTCCGTGCCGCTGCTGTTTTATATGGCAGCGTCGGCGCATTTCGCAAGCACGGTGATATTTGGGAAGTAGCTGCTCGGTTGCCGAGTCAGCCCCCACTTTGGGCGGGCCGCTGACTTCTTGCAAAAACTAAGGGAGCCGAGAATCCGGCTCCCTGCAATGTAAGTGAATCTAGGGTTACCACGTATACTTGGCGGCGATGCGGAAGTTGCGCGAGATCTGCCACTGGTTCGGCTGCCCGTAAGCAGAGTTCAGCACCACACCGCTACTGGCGGCTACCGCCTGAGGGTCGTAACCGGTCTCAAATTGCTGGTAGAACGGCGCTCCAGTGAAAATTGAGAATTGCCCAAACGAATTCGGGACGAACTGCGAGTTGAGCCCTGCCCATTCCGCAATCACGGCATGCTGGTTGAACACGTTGAGCGCGGTTGCGCTAAACGAGAGTTCCTGGGCTTCCTTGAGCCTGAAGGCATGTGTGAGCTGCAAGTCAGTCTGGGTGTACCACGGTGTGCGTTTGGAATGGACGTTGCCCAGGATGGTATTTCCCGACGGGTCAACAGTTGTGTCTACCCAGTTGCCGCGGCCCCAAATATAAGTACCCTCGATGGCAGCCGGTATACTACCCGGCCCGTAGCCGTAGCCCACATCTGACCAGGCGCTCAGCGGGCTGCCTTGATACGCTACCTGGAAGAGTCCGATCGTTGTGTTCATGCTTCTCCAAGGTTTGGAGTAGTAAACGTTTCCCTTTATGGCATTGGGACGATCCGTCGGCAGGGGTCCATTGCCAGACTTTCCCGTATGGGTGAAGTAATAGAACGGCTCGTCGAAGGCACGGGTCGTATCCGGCGAGTTGCGTCCCCCGGCACCGCCGTCAATCTGGTCTGTGGTGGTCAAACCGGTGTAATTCCCCCACAGGCTGCTCCAGGTGTAGCTGAACATACCCGCCCACCCGTGGCTCGTCGTCTTGGTCACCCGCAACTCCACACCATCGTAATTACGTACCGCCATAGGATTATTCGGGCACGTGGGGCAGGTGCCGAAGTCGTTGTTGGCGTTGAATGCGGGTACACCCGGGCCATATGCAGCGCCAAGCGAAGTCAGGAAATTGGCATAACCATCGATGGTCTTGTTCACGCCTTGGCCGGGATTGACGATGGTGTAGATTTCGAAGGCTTCCGGATCGGCCAATGAAGCATCCTCAATGACGTGGTCGAGACGGCGACGGTCATAGCGCGCTTCGAATGCCAAATCCTTCTTGATCTGATACGCCACACCAGCGACGTACTCATGTTGGCGATAGGGTTTCACCCCGGGCGCCACCGGTTCCTCCGGGCGGAAGTTAGTGTTCTCGATAAGCGAAATACCAGTGGCGCTGTCTATCAGGCTCGGCGGAGTTACGCCGCCCTCAAACGTAGCTCCCGTGTTAGAAGGCCCTGTTGGGCAAGCGCGTCCCGCGGCATTGCCGACAAAGGTGAGATCTTGCGGCAGGAAGGTGCCATTGGCATCCGGACCGAGAGGATAGTTGCAAGTAGACCAGCCTTGAGCTCCGAACGAGGTCTGAGCCAAGAGCAGCTTCATGACGTCATTGGTGACACCGTAACTTCCAAAAACCTTAATCCTACCGTTGGCCGACCCCCATGCAGCTCCCAGTCGAGGCTCGAGTTTGTCGGTCCATGACCAGTTGATCGTGGTGATGTTCGGTGTTCCGATTCCCGGGGGAACAGGCAGGGTTTCCTTCTCGACCCGAAGGCCAAGGTTAAGAGTCAAACCGTGACCTATCGTCCATGCATCTTGGATGAACAGGGCGTGGTTGTGATCGATGGCTGGCACAATCTTCCCGGCGGGATTTTTCAGGATGGTGGCGAAATCCGAGTTGGTGACATAGCCGTACTCGCCCGCGCACACGCCCCACTGACCAGCCAGTCCTGACGGCAGTACAGGCGGGTTTGCCGTCGGATCCGCCGCGTTTCCGCAGTTACCGCCGCCAAACGATGTGCTGGCCCCATAGCCAACCTGTGGAGTAGCCGTAACCTCGACCAAGGGTATATTCCCGTGCTGATTAATCACGTTCCACAGGCGGTTGAATTGATAACCCACCTTGAGGTTGTGGGTACCCAACCATCCGCTCTTGAAGAACGCCACATCCTCATTAAACTGATCGTGCTTACTGGCATTAAATTCGGTGAAGCCGGTCTTGTGCGGAGCAGTCGTTGTGCCCCCCGGCTGAATCAAGGTGGAGGGGTAGGGATTACCCGCATTGTCACAGGGGATATTCGTGCCAGGACAGTTGGGCGACCCGATCGGTCCCGAGTTGAATGAAAGGTCAACACCAGCCGTAGGCCAGCCAAAATCGTGGTAGTTATTGAAGAAGTAGCCAAAGCGAGTCGTAGATACGATCCTCGGCGTCAGGCTAATATCGGCGCCAAAGTTATACGTGGAGTTGGGCTGAGAGAAGCCGAGGCCGTGCGAATACGAGGTCAGCGGAGTAAAAATTCCCGATTCATTTCCTATCCCGGTATTCAGCAAACCCTGCGACGCGATCGCGTCCGGTGCGGGCATGTTGACTCCAGCCTCGCGTTGGTATTGATACAGCCACGAGGCGAAGACGCGAATCTTCTGCGTGACTGTGGCGTCGACTCGAGCCGTACCATAGTACTGCTGGTTATCCCGCGTAAAGACCTGGTTTCCCAAAGATGCATTCGGACAAGTGTTAAAGATCGACGACGAAGGGTTGAAACAATCCGATGGCCCAAAGTTTACGGTTCTGCGGGTCGAGCTAAGAAAGGGCTCGAAACCTGCGAAGAACCACACGCGATCCTTCATGATCGGACCGCCAACCGTAAAGCCGGGCTGAACGTACCGGAAGTGGTCTTTCTTGGGTATATATGTTTGGACATCGGCCTCCCCTTGGGAATTGAAACTGGGAGTCGGATCGTATCGCAGAGTGCCGTTCGGCGACCCATCCATGGAATCGGACTCATAGCTTCCAAAGAACGAACCATGGTACGCATTGCTGCCCTTTCTCATGACCACGTTGACCACGCCGCCCAGCGCGCCGCCGTGCTCGGCCTCGATTCCGGACGTTTTCACCTGAACTTCCTGGATAAAATCAAACGGAACTTGAGCTCGGGAAGCGCCACCGGAGATATCCTCAGTATCCTGGCCTTCGACGAGGTAGGAACTCTCCGAGTCGGCCGCGCCGCCGACCATGAACCCCGCGCTGTAGCCGTTTCCGCTGCTACCCGGCAAAGCGCCGCCGGTGCCACCAGTAGCTCCGCCCAATGGCTCCGCACGGGCCATCGGTGCGTACTGAATGACGGACTGGAAACTGTAGCCGTGCGGTGTGTCCAGCAGTACATCGTGCGTCAAGTTGGTTTGGTTTGTCGTCGTGGTGACATCAATTGTGGGCGCAGAGCTGGTGACCTCTACCACTTCGGACGAGGTTCCGATCTCGAGAGTGATGTCAACCGTTGGCAGGTGGCCGACTTCCAGTGTGAGCCCTTCGCGCTTCACGGTCTTGAAGCCCTTCGCCGAGATCTGGACGCTGTAGAGACCGGGTGGCAGGTTTGCAAATCGATAGTAGCCGGTTGTGTCTGTGTCCAAAGATTTGTCGCCCGCGAGCGTGGTTCCGCGCACCACTACATGGGCGTTACCCACAACCGCGCCGCTGGCGTCCTTCACTGTTCCTTGCAAGCCGGCTGTTGTCTCTTGGGCGAACAGAGCCACTGACAGCACCGCAGCTACGGCTGCAACCAGTACAATTACCATCGCAGATCTGGCGAATCGCATCTCCTGCCTCCTCTATTGCGTTGAGAACACAGAAAACATCTAAGTCCTCAGACTTCTGGTCTGGGGAGTACACATGGACGGAAAACTTATGCTTCGGACTTGTCGAGACTAATGAGACCCGGGGAACCGTGGAACCACTCAACCCCTTACCTGAAGCTCTGACGGCGGTTCTGCCGCATAACAAAACGCACAAACAATACTGCAAATAAACTAGTCGTGCAACTCATCATCCAAACAAGATGTTTTGTATACAGTTTGTTTTCAATGTCCAGCGACACTTTGGTATGCAGAGTTATTGAAATCTGGAGAATTGAAGGCTCTGTGGCTATGAGAAACGGAATTTCTCAACCCTCAGGTGGCATTTGGGATGATGGCAGCCTTTAGCGGCGTTTCCTGGTGGGGCGTGTAGCCACTTCGCCCGCCGCCAGAACCCGGCGGACGATTGGGGTATTCAGCTTATATTTTCGTTGCGCGACGTTGCCGGCATCGTCTCGGACACCCAGGATGAAAACGGGGAGGGTACCTTCCTTGTCGAAGGTTTCTTGCGTGACCGTTACCGGGAGCTCCCCGTCGAGATTGTGTTCGCGATAGGCCGTTTCGTAGCGGTGTTTGCGGGTGTTCCAGGTGAAGACGCGGACCTGGTCGTAATCGTAGGCCAATCCGTCACGCGGCTCGGTTAACACGCACAGATATTGCGGGACTTTCTTTTGGCCGTCCGCTACTTCGTTGAGGGCAAAGAACGCCACAAAACGCTGGCCCTCGGCATACTGAGCGATTTCGAGGGGAACGTCGACATCGACCATGCGGGCAAGCACCCATCCCGCGCGTCCCTGGTCATCGCGTACCAACCACCAGTCTTCCATGACCGGGCCGGTTGGCGACTTGGCCCCCGGTTTTGTCGCCACGGGGCGGATCGCGTTAGGGCCGGTCTGCTTCTCGGCCACGCCTCTTTTGAGGATGGCGATTTTCGCGCCAGAGGCAAGCTGGTAGAGGTGTTCGGTCTCGCGACCGGGCGTGATGTGAAGATTGGTCTCGTTCCGCAAAACGCCGGGGGCTTGCACAGGGGCGCTTTGGTTTTCTTGCGTGAGTTTCTGCAGGCCGTCGAAAGTCTTTTGATCGACCAGGTAGCGCTGCTCGACCCACCCTTCAATGCCGCTGGCGGTGCGAACCCGGGCAAAGCGTTTTTCGCGGTCGATGATCTCGACACGCTCTCCATTTTTGACCGTGCCGACGCGGTTATAGATCGCAGCCACCTGATCGCGCAGCGTGGCCTGAGGCGCCGAAATGTAGGCGACCTCCTGGACGCGGTGGCGGCCTCTGCCGCACGCACCTAGAGTGATGGTGAGAGCCAGCGTAGTAGCCAGCCATCTTTTCCGCGATGGGCCCGGTTTCATACTCGACGGCGGGAGACCCTTTCAATATAACGCTTCGCCAGCACCATCACATGCACGAAGGTTTACGCCTGATGGACCTCGCAACCCTGCCTTTAGGATATAGAGACAATGACCTCGGCCTTCGGTTACCATAGATTTATCCCCCACCAAGAACCGCAGGTTGCCGCGTGCGACTTATGCGCGTCTAAACGTAAAAGGGGAACCAGGTCGGACCTTTCACTCAACAATGCTTATGAAAACCCAATTCCGGAATCGTCTTACCTTATCGCTCGTGGGCGTTTTGATGGCCGTTGCGAGTGTGCATGCTATGGCGCAGGACACGGTCGACACCGTGCTGCGACCGCCAAAGGGAGCGCAGGTTGCCATCGTTGTCTTTGAAGATCTGGAGTGTCCGATGTGTCGCCGCACTGCGCCTCTGGTGGAGCAGGCATCGAAGACCTACAGGATCCCGGTCGTGCGCCACGACTTTCCACTGCCCATGCACCCGTGGTCGTATCAGGCGGCAGTCTTTGCGCGCTACTTCGATACGCACTCCAAGGCTGTCGGCAACGAGTTCCGCGATTATGTGTTCCAGAATCAGCTGGAGATCAACCAGCAGAACTTGCGCTCCTATGCTGAAAAGTTTGCCGCCTCCCACAAGATTGATGTGCCGTTCGTGATCGATCCGCAGGGCAAACTCGCCGCGCAGGTGAATGCCGATCGCGATCTGGGCAAGGCGATCAAGCTCGACCACACGCCGACGGTTTACATCGTGAGCAGCCGCAACCCGAACAAGCCCTACATCGAGGTCAAGGACAACAACCAGCTCTACTCCACGATTGACGCGATGATGAAGGACTAGGATCCGAATAAGAGCGCCTGAATTTACTTACGAGCAACCATGCCCGGCCGCTGCTCTTTCGGCTACCATTCGATCCACGATGAGCTATCCTTCTTGCCGATATGCTCATGAACCGGAAATCTCTTCTGAAGTCTTGCCGACGAATTCCGCTCGTCCTGATACTTTCCGGCTGCCTCTTTGCGCAGCAAGCCGCCCCTTCCATCCCCACTACCGGTTTTGCCGGGCTTGATCAATACCGGGCGTCGCGCATCGCGGTGTTCACCGATGACTACGGCCAGCTGGCGCGCTATCGCGAGGCCAACGCGAAGCTTGGGCCTCCCGAGGGAGACAATCGCGTCGTTTTCTTCGGGGACTCGATCACCGATATCTGGAAGCTGCCCGACTACTTTCCGGGCAAGCCCTACGTCAACCGCGGCATTGGCGGGCAGACCACGCCGCAGATGTTGGTGCGCTTCCGGCAGGACGTGATCGATCTGCAGCCCAAGGTTGTCGTCATCCTGGCAGGTACCAATGACATTGCAGGCAACACGGGCCGGATGCGCAATGAAGACATCGAGGCGAACTACGCTTCGTTTGCTGAACTGGCCCGCACGCACGGGATTCACGTGGTGTACTCATCGGTTCTGCCCGTGCACGACTACACTGAAAAATCGAAAGATTTTTTTGCGCAACGTCCCACCTCGCGGATTCTCGAACTCAACACGTGGCTGAAGGATTACTGCGCCAAGAACAAGATCATCTATCTCGATTATTTTTCGGCCCTGGTCGACGATAAGGGGCTGCTGAAAAAAGATCTGGCGAACGATGGGCTCCATCCGAACGACGCGGGATACAAGATCATGGCGCCCCTCGCGGAAGCGGCCATTCAGAAGGCGATGAAGTAGCCGAGCTGTGAGCAAGGTACGATTAGCAGTGACTAGAGCTGCTCAGGTCATAGGTGACAGCTTTATACGCACGCGTCGGGAAAGACCTGCCTCCGGTAGAAACCTTTCGGATCGCTCCAAGCTCTATAATGGAGTACGAGTTTCCGACCGCTGTGGCCTTGGGTACGCTGAGGCTGCGGCGGCGAGGGAGAACGCGGACGAGGGCGTCCGCGTCACGCTCCCGAGGGTGTCGGTGGAAACGCCGGTGCCTCCCGCGCTTTCGAAAGCGCATTGGAAAGGAAACGGGCCTGCGGATTGTCTTGCCTGCTTTTCCTTGCCAGCAATTAGCACTTGGCACTCGGCCGGTTTTCCCTTTGCTCGGTTTGGCTGAGTGCCAACTGCTAAGTGCTAATGACTGCTCTTCACGACAAATTCGGCCGCGCCATCACGGACCTGCGGATCTCCATCACCGATCGCTGCAACTACAAGTGTGTTTACTGCCGGACTGGAAATGAAGGGGCGCTCTACGGGGATCTTCCGTTCTCGGACTATTTGCGCATGGCGCGGGTTCTGGTCGAGATGGGAATCACGAAGGTGCGACTCACCGGTGGCGAACCGCTGCTGCGAAATGGCGTCGTAGACTTCGTGCGCGAGCTTGCGAAGCTGCGACCTCCTGCCGGTACCCTCGACATCGCGCTAACGACTAACGGGCATTTGTTAGCCGACTTGGCGCAGCCACTCAAGAATGCGGGGCTGTCACGCGTCACCGTTTCGATGGACGCCGTCGATCCCGACCGCTTTGCCCGAATCACCCGCGTACCCCGCGGCTTCGATCATGTGCTTGCCGGAATCCGGACTGCGCGCGATGCGGGGCTCGGCCCTGTAAAGGTAAACTGCGTTCTGCTGCGCGGATTCAACGAAGACCAGATCATCCCCTTCGGCATGTTCGCGCGCGAGGAAAATGTCATCGTGCGCTTCATTGAGTTCATGCCATTGGAAGAAGACCGCGTATGGTCGCCCTCCACGGTAGTGACTCTCGACGAGGTTTTGGCGCGCATGGCCGAATATCGGCCCCTCATCGAGATTCCGCGTGCGCGATCGGAAACGGCGCGACGCTATCGTTTTGACGATGGGATCGGGGAAATCGGCATCATTGCTCCGGTGTCGCATCCGTTCTGCGGACATTGCAGCCGGATTCGTATCACCAGCGACGGCAAGATCCGCACCTGCCTATTCTCCGTTTGGGATCACGACCTGCATGCCCAGATGCAGCGCGGTGCCAGCGACGCGGAATTGGCCGAATTTATTGGCGGAGTGGTTCAGAAAAAAGAAGAGCGGCATCATATCGGGGAAGCGGACTTTGTGCCCGCCTCGCGTACCATGGTGCACATCGGGGGTTAGACGACCCCTACCGGAACCTGCTCCCTGCGTTTCGGACTGGAAGCTGTGTCGCACGGTACGTCTTAGTTCGAGCACGCTGTATGGCTGCTGGAGATTCCCCTTCGCCATGGGCAGTATTTCTACAAGGGAGCCAGATTTTGAAACGCGGACCTGAAGCTGCCTTCCTGTTGCTTTTGGTGAGTTTGCTGGCGTCAATCCATTCCCCGGCTCAAACCTATCTGGGTTTCGACCGCAACGAATACCCGGGGGACGCGAACCTGAAAACACTCCGCCAGACTTTCGCGTATACGGGCTACTGGCTGAACATCCCTCCGGGAGCGAAATCGAATTCATGGGCCGGACATCGGGCCGCTGTCGAGGCAGCAGGATTCGGGTTTCTCGTGCTGTTTAACGGACGCCTGTACGCAGAATTGAAGGCCGAGGTCAACGCGCAGCGAACGGGCAGCTCAGACGCGAAGATGGCGGTGTCTTCGGCGCTGCGGGAAGGCTTCACGCCCGGCATCATCATCTTTCTCGATCAGGAGCAGGGCGGACGAATGCTCCCCGAGCAAAAGGCATACATTTACGCGTGGGTTGATGCAATCGTCGCCGCGGGATTTCGTGCCGGGATCTATTGTTCCGGCACGACCTCGCCCGACGAGCAGCATGTCGTGACTGCGCAGGACATTCGTCAAAGTGCAGGCTCGCGTCAGATTACTTATTGGACGATCAACGAAGGGTGCCCTCCATCGCCCGGATGCAGTTTTGCGCAGCGACCTCCCAGTCCCGCAAAAAGCGGTGTGGACTTCGCGGAAGTTTGGCAGTTCGCCCAATCCCCGCGTACAGACGTAGCCGGACGGTGCACCAACTACAACGCGGACGGAAACTGCTATCCACCGGGAACGAATGCGTCGCGGGGTTTTCACGTCGACCTGAATACTTCCAACTCTCCCGATCCATCGCACGGAAGGATGCCCTGAAGACGGTTCTGTAGCACAAGTAAAACTCCCAGCCCTGACCCGGCGGTGCGGTAAAATAGTGTTATCCAAAATGTCAGAACGCACTTTTACGCTGGACGAGGCTCAATTGTTGTTGCCGGTACTCGAGTCCCTCCTGCGCACGGCCATTGCCGCCAAGAAAACCGTGGACGAGGCTGACGCTCGGCAGCAGGCGCTGCAACATCGCGTTTTCCTGGCGGGCGGACTGCTCCTCGATATCGTTCCGCTTGCGCGCAAGAAAGCCGAACGTGCCAAGGCCGAACAGCGCGTGAAAGATGCTCTTGCGGAAATCGATTCCATCGGCGTTCAGGTGAAAGATCTCGATATCGGCCTGCTTGATTTTCCCTGTGAAGTTGATGGGCAAACCATTCTGCTCTGCTGGAAGCTGGGAGAAAAAGCTATCACTCACTGGCATGGCGTGCAGGAGGGCTTTGCCGGACGCAAGCCCATCGACCAGCGGATCGCGAAGGCCAAACGGGTGAACTAGGGGAAGTTCATTTTGCGCCGGCGATTCCCGGATCTCTGCCTGCTGGCAACTTCCGTGAAGGCGCAAGCGACACATTCCAAACCCTTTCTAAAGCGCAACAACCTCTGGAATCTTGTGTTTATAGAGGAGGAACCTGGATAAATGGGGCAGGAGATTTCTGTCTCACAATGGATGTGCGCCAGAGCTCCTGACAGCATGGCGGTTTTCACAAGGGCAGATAACACATGAACCGGTCGATCACTCGTTGGGTGACATTGGGAGCAATAGTTCTCTCCTTCTCAGCCGCATCGTTTGGGCAGTTTGCGGTGGGGATTTCGGTACGCATTGGGCCTCCTGCACTCCCTGTCTACGCGCAGCCGATCTGTCCCGGGCCGGGCTACATCTGGACGCCCGGGTATTGGGCTTGGGGCGATGCCGATGGCTACTATTGGGTGCCCGGAACTTGGGTGGTAGCGCCCGTTGGAATGTTGTGGACCCCCGGTTACTGGGGATGGGGCGGCGGCGTTTATTTATGGCATCCCGGATACTGGGGCCCGCATGTCGGCTTCTACGGCGGGATTAATTATGGGTTCGGTTACACAGGCGTGGGCTTCTACGGTGGCGAGTGGCGCGAGAGCCGGTTCTATTACAACCGCTCTGTCACGAATGTGAGCGTGACCAATGTGACCAACGTCTACAACCGGACGGTGATCGTTCATAACAGCTCCACCACCAGCTTTAATGGTGGGCGGGATGGAATTCAGGCACGTCCCACGCGCGACGAAGAACGTTGGGGACGCGAGCGGCATACTAACGAGCTGGAGGTTCAGCGCCAGCATGAACTTGCCGCCGCGGGAAACCGTGAGAACCTGGCCTCGGTGAATCACGGGCGGCCGACCATTGCCGCCACGGCAAGGCCGGGCGATTTTGGCCGCCATTCCGCGGTCGCGGCGCGGGCGGCTGGCGGGGAATACCATCCGGCTGCGATGCCGCCGCGAGAGGCGCGAGTGAACGGTCCGGCGGAGAACCACGGCAACTCGAACGGGGGGCATCCGAACCAGGGACGAGCCAATGATGGCTACCGCCCTTTCACGCCACCTCAGAAAAACGACTCGCCGAATGCGCGGAATAACGGCAATTACAACCACAATCAGGGCAACAGCAACAACCACGGCGATAGCTACAGTCACGGGAACGAGAGCCGCCCGCCCCAGCCGCACCACGAGGCGGCGCCACCACGGCAGGAGTCTCATCCGGCCCCGCAGCATTCGAGCCCGGGGCCGCACGCTAGTCCGCCACCGCAGCACCAGGCGCCCCCGCCACATCATGGCAAGGGGTAGAGCGAAACCGGGTGCCCCACTTCTGGCCGGATTTGCCAGAGGCGGGAATCTCAGCGGACGGAAATTGAAGGTGCTGGGCCCCCTGTTTTACGGAGTTTCTAGCGATTTAAGCGCAAGCTTTGGAGCGGAGTTCATTCTAGCTGGTGGCACGGAAGTGGCATTCGGGGAAGACTCATCTCTGCTACAATTTTGCACAACAGGAACGCACCCCCCCGCGCCTGATCCATAGGCCTCAAGGAGTCCCGGAATCCCATGCTGGCGAACAAATTCAGACTATTCGGCTCGCTCGCCGTACTTCTCACTCTGGCTTTGGCTGCGAGCTGCACGGGGTTCTTTGTGAATCCGACCCTGACCAGTGTCTCGGTGGGCCCTCAAAATCTCAGCCTGACGGTGAATCAGACCTTTCAGATGACCGCCACCGGAACTTACAGTGACGGGAGTCAGAAGACTCTGAATAAAAACGTGACGTGGTCCTCAAGTGATGCCAGTACTGTTTCAGTCGGACAGACCTCTGGCCAGGTAACCGCCGTGGGTACCGGCTCAGCCACCATCTCGGCTAGTTCTGGGGGTTGCTCATCGTGCACCGGGACGACCACAGTTACAGTTGCAATTACGGGAGTGACTTCGATTACGATTCAGCCGGGCAGCACGAGCGCCACGATAAACGGACCTCCCGTGTTCTTCCATGCGCTGGCGAACGGCTCCAGCTCTACTGACATCTCGAACCCACAGGACGGCACGACGTGGACGATCGTGGACTCCACAAATACTGACCAAACTGCGAATTTCACGTTGAGCTTCGTTCCGGGAACTGGCACTGGAACTGGTGAAGGAATCGCGGCCAGCAGCACTGCTACCACCGGAGCCTATAAAGTGAAGGCTACATACAACGGTGTCGTCGGGACGGCAACGCTGAACGTAAATTAATTCGCGACCACAAAGTTAAGGTCGGCCTTTCGCATAAAAGATTGGCCTGACCGGCCAGCACGGCAAGCAGAATCTGACCTTCGGGGCAAGCTGCGGTTGCGGCCAGACGCCGGTCTACTCACTCCCGGTCAGCCTAAAACCGGCACCTTCTCTGCTTTCGCAGCTCGCCGCAGTTCCTCATCCAGCGTGGCCAAAGGAAGATTCCGGCGTAGCGCCAGTTCCAGATACGCCGCATCGTAGGTCGTCAGTTGATGGCGAATGGCAAGTTGTAGCGTTGTACCCCAAGCCTGCTGGTCGGTTTCGCGATCGACTTGAATCGGGAGCTTCCCCAGATCAGTCAGGGTGGCGTCGCGAAAATCAGTGCTATGTCGTTTCCGACGTATCCCCATCTGCAGGGCGTTGCCCACTTCGAGTCGCCACAGTCCCGGAACCCAGGCACCCCCTTGCCGCAGGAGGTCGAAGATATGACTGACCGCCGAAGTGATCTCCTCGCGATGGATCCAGGCCAGAGTCACAGAGCAGTCCAGTACCACGCTCATATCGATTGATCAGGGGCGCCCTTCGTCGCGGAGCTTCTTCAAGCTCGGCCAATCGGTGCGAGTCGGTTTCTCACGCTGCAACTGACGAGCCCGGCTGCGAATTCGCTCGAAGGCGGCTGCACATTGATCGGGGTCGATTCGCCGGACGGTCGGAACGAGGCGAGCCACCGGCTTTCCGTGGCGAGTAATGACGATTTCTTCGCCACGCTCAACGCGGTCGAGTAACGTTCCGAGTGTGTTCTTCGCTTCGAAGGCACCGATCTCGTTCATATGGTTACCATTCAGTCTAGCTTAAGCTAGCTTACATCTAAATATCCAAGAAATCAAATTCCCGTTGATGTGTATATTTCACTTTCCCAACGGTTGAAGCGCTGGTTCAAAGCTCCTTCTACACTCTTGGATTAGCACCTCTGCGCGGAAGAAATCTTGACAGCCTTGTTCTCGCGAGCGAGACTCCAGAGTACGTATCCATGAACCCATAGAAAGCAACCGGCGGAGCCTAGCGCCCCGCTTGGGGAACACTTTGGATCAGAACCCCGCAACTCAGCGACCGGGAGTCTCGGCGGCCTTGGCAGCGGCGCAGGTGCGTGCCGCGGTCGCATCTGCATCCGCCGTCCGCTTTCCGAGCGAGGATGGAGGACGGTCTTTGGCGGAGATGGCACAACGCGATCTGGACGCCGCGCTTCATCTGTTGGCCGACCGGGCCCAGTACATCACGGGCGCAACTGGAGCCGCCATTGCCCTGCGCCGCGACGGACGAGAAGACATGCTGTGCCGCGCCAGCGTGGGCTCGAACGCGCCGGAACTGGGAGCGCTGCTTTCCACGGAATTCGGCCTTTCAGGCGAGAGCGTCCGCACGCGCCAGCTGCTGCGCTGCGATGACGCCGAACGAGATGCGCGTGTGAATCGCGAAGTCTGCCGCCAGATGGGTATCGCGTCCGTACTGGTCATGCCCGTGGTGAACGATGACCATGTTCTTGGCGTCTTCGAACTGTTTTCCGGAAAGGCGAATGCCTTCGGGGAACGCGATCTTTCCGCTGTGCAGCGGCTGAGTGAGATGGTCGAAACCGCAGTTCGCCTCGCCCAGGCTACCCAGTCTCTGCCCGACCAGTTGAGCGAGCGGGAGAGTTCGGTAGCGGAAGCGGTTCATCCGGAAGTCTTCGAGGGCCAGTTTCTCGGTGATCTGGTTGTGGAGGAGGACAAAACAATACGCGAATCTCATTCGGGACATGAATCGATTGAGGCGATCGCTGCCGCGGCGTTAGAGTCCCCCGTTTCATCCGAACCTCCAACAAGCCCGCCACTCACTTCGAAAGCTGATCCGCCCGCGCCGAACCGGCACGCCATAGCCCCTGAGTCTCAGGCTTCAATTCCGACACTGGCCGATCCCGTTCCTTCGGGGAAGCCCTTGTTCTGGTCTGCCGCTGCAGCGGCCGATGGCGAGATGGCACAAGGGGACGATCAAAGCCATGTCCCTCCGGTGCTGCGAGGCTTGCGAAAGTGCGAGGCGTGCGGATTTCCCATTTCGGCGGGCCGGGTACTCTGCGTAGAGTGTGAGGAAAAGAAGTGGCGTGGACAGCTAAGGCCGCAACCTAAGAACGGTAAGCCGACCGCTGCCGCCGTAACTCTCCGAGCCTCGAAATCTACGGGTGGAGCTTCTGCGGCAGCAGCACTCTCGATGGCGAAGGCTGAAGCCTCGGCACAAACTTCTTTGAACCCCGGTTCCAACGGGCACGCGGTGACACCACCAGCGGTTCCTTCCCTTGCGCCATCGCACCAAAAAGTCGAACCGGTTGCGGTCGATGAGACTTCCGCGCGACCTGCGGAGAGTCGAGATCTGGTTCTCAGCGCGGGCCTGGAGCCCTCACTCTCATGGTTTTCAGCGAACAGATATATCGTCTTGGTTCTGCTGATGACCGCCATCGCAGTAGCAGCATTTGTGTTGCTCCGCTAGCGATCGATTACCGCTGGCAAGCATGCGCAATCGCTCCTCTTGTGCGACCGCCGTTACTCCCCATCGACTTAAAGAAGAACGTACCATCTTAAAGAAGAACGTACCATCGGGCTGGTGAAACGCTTGACAATACAGGCAGCTCTGCTAGAGTGCCAGAGAAGGCTTGAGACATTCGACTGAATTCGCGGGTGCCCTGACCATGAAAAATGTCTACGAGGTTTTGCGGCAAAAAGAGATAGAGTTAACGAGGTTGGAAAAGGAAGTGGAGGCGCTGCGGCTGGTGGCTCCCTTGCTCTCGGAGGAGAAGGAGAGCCTGTCGGACCTGTCGAAGCCAGCTCTAGCTACAGCCGTAAACGGACCACAGCCAACTTCAAGAATTCCCGTACCAGCAGCTCCTCCGATGCCTGCGCCGCAGCCTGTGCGCGCGGCGGGTTGGGAGGACACGGCAAAGCGCTGGCCGTAGTCCCAGTATTACCATTCGTCTCTGACCCTGTTCCAAATCAGCCCGGGATGCGTCCCGGGTTGACGTCTTTTCCAGGCATCTGCCCGGGAAAATCAGCGTAAAATTGTCCCTCCCTTGGGGATCCAGGGAAACGTTCTGCTGCCAGCGATCACAATCAGCTTTGAACGCTGAGGAGAAGCTATGCCAGGTTTCTGCGTCAATTGCGGCTCGCCATTAACAGGCCCATTCTGCAACAACTGTGGGGCACGGGCATTGCCTCCAGCACCAGCTGCTTCAGTCCAGCCGTCGCTTTCATCCCCGCCGACGCCTCAGGCTGGCTACCAGACAGTCAATGTTCCGGGCTCCTCGGCCCAACCGATCTTGCCAGCTCCGGTCCAAAGCTATCAGCCCGTGCAAGCGCCAGTCGTCACTGCTCCGAAAAGTTCTGGCTTAGGAAAAGTGCTGCTATGGGTTGGCGGAGTCCTGCTGGTCCTGTTCATGGCGGGTGCGGCGGCAGCCGTGTATGGGGTCTACTGGGTGAAACACAAAGTGACCAGCTATGCCTCGGCGATTGGCGGCGCATCGAGTGACTCGCAGAAGATAGTTTCGAGCGGAAACACCTGCCGGCTACTCTCGACGGCCGAGCTCCAGAGTATCCTTGGGGTTCCGATCGAAAAGAGTTCCGAAATCATGGATGGCGATAAACCAGGTTGTGCGTATTACGCCAACCCGGCAGCATTCGCCCAGTTGCAGAAGATCGCCATGGAACAAGCGCGCCGCCAGTCGCAGGAGGCGAGCAAAAGGCCCGGTCCGCAAGGCGATAATCCGCTTGCGCTATTGAAAGACGCGAACCAGTTGGAGGGCATCGTCAAGACGCTGGGGATGACGCAGCCGCAGAAAGACGGCCAGGTGTTTTCATTCACCGTGGAGCATAACTTCGGAGACGACGCCTGGGCCGGGATGCGAGTGACCGAATCCGCCGTCCCAGGATTTGAAGAGGTGCACGGCGTCGGCGATCACGCCATGATCGCAGCGTTCGGCCACGCATTTTATCTGCAGAAAGCGGACACGCTCATCACCATGTCGACCATGATGGTTCCCGACACACGGGTGCGCGGTTCCCAGATTGCGAGAAAGATCATGGCGAGGCTTTGAGCGGGCACCCGACTGATCCTTCAGGCTCTGACGATTTCCTGGAGAGCCGCTAACAGTCGGCCCACCTCGTCCGCCGTGTTGTAGTGGGCGAGGCCGATGCGAAGGAACCCGCCGCACTTTTCCACGTCCAGCCGCTCCGTCAGATTCAACGCATAGTAGTTTCCATCCCAGGTGAAAATCCCCCGCTCTCCTAATTTCGTGGCCAGTTCGAGTGGACTATGCCCTTCGATTCGGACCGCGAATGTGGGACAACGGTCGTTGAACCGCGCCGGATCGCTAATTCCATAAATCTTCAAGCCGGGGATTGTCTTCAGGCCGCCCATCATTGTTTCGAGTAAAGCGCGTTCATGTTCGTGAATGGCGGCATAGGCTCCCTCGATGTCCTTACGGCGAGTCTCCCTCTCTCTCTCCGGGGACAGCCCTCTCGCCTGCCTGCCGGGAGCGGAGTCGAAGGGTCCATCGAGCGAAGCTCGACTTCTCCGCCCAATGTCAGCGATGTACTCCACACAAGCTTCGATCCCGGCAATGCACTCGTGATTGAGTGTGCCCCATTCCCAGCAATTCGGGATCGCATTCGTATTCGGGCGGACTTTATAGGGCCGGAACCGTTGCAGATGCTCGCGTTTGCCATAAAGCACACCCATGTGCGGTCCAAAAAACTTATATGTGGAGCAGGCAAGGAAGTCGCAATCGAGCGCCGCGACATCGATGAGTCCATGGGGCGCATAGTGGACCGCATCGATGTAGGCAAGAGCTCCGACATGGTGTGCGAGCCGAACGATCTCCTGCACGGGATTGATGGTGCCAACGCCATTGGACGCGTAGCCAACCGCGACCACCTTCGTATTCTTATTGATCTTCGACGCCAAATCAGCCATGTCGAGCGTGCAATCACCGTTGTTGATGTCCGCCCACCGGACTGTGATCCCGCGATCTTCGGCCATTGTCGTCCAAGGAGACACATTCGCGTCATGATCGAGACGCGTAACCAGGATTTCGTCTCCAGGTTTTAATTCACGGCCGATCGCACGTGAGATGGAGAAGGTCAGCGTCGTCATGTTGGGACCAAAGATGACTTCGTCGGCGCCGCAGTGAAGAAAATCAGCCATGGCGCCGCGAGCCCGCACGATCATCGCGTCCGAGTGGCGGCTCGTTTGGTAGGCTCCCCCAGTGTTGGCGTTGTCGTGACTGAGATACGCCGATATAGCGTCGATGACTCGCTGGGGGACCTGTGTTCCCCCGGGTCCATCGAGAAAGGCCGCGGGATGGCCGTTGATGGTCTGGCCCAGCGAAGGAAATTGAGAACGGACGTAGGTGAGGTCGAGCGTGAGCGCCGCAGTTTCAGTAATTGGCATATGGGAAGAACCATTCTCTCATGTGAGGCGGATGCGCTCCCGGGTTGCGTTTTGCGGCGAAGCCCGTCTTTGATGTGAGGGGGGACCGTCCATGCCGAGCCGAATAGCCGTGCGCTGTCTCTTGATTTTGTTATTCGCCGTATATGGTGCCTCGGGCCAATCCACGCCTGCCCCTCCGCCGACAGGAACGCTTGTGAATCTCGGCGGACACCGGATTCACATGAATTGCACCGGCAAGGGTGCTCCAACTGTAGTGGTAGAGAACGGTCTCGGAGACTTTTCCTTCAACTGGATGCTGGTGCAAACCCAAGTATCGAAGTTCTCGCGCATTTGTACCTATGATCGCGCCGGATATGCATGGAGCGATCCCGGTCCGAAGCCGCGAACCTTCGCCCAGCTCAATCTGGAACTGCGCGACGCCCTGGCAAAACTTGGAGAGAAAGGCCCGTTCGTCCTCGTGGGACACTCGTACGGCGGCCCCGTGATTCGGAATTTCGCGATCACCTATCCCCATGATGTTGCCGGCATGGTGCAGATCGATGCGGCATTCGAAGGCATGCGGGTCGGGATCGGTGGTGGCAAGACCTTGCGCCTTGGTGACGACGCGAAAGGAAGAAGCATTCCGACTCCCCGCCAAGACATGAGAGACACTGATAAGCCGAATCTGCCCGCTGAAGCAGCATCGCAAACACCGCAGCAGTTGGACCCAATGTACAAAGCATTGCCCGAAGCCGATCAAAAACTCCAACTATGGGCGCAGTCGCTGCCCGAAATCCAGGATGCCGAAGCCAGTCAGACAGACTGGTCCGGAGAATACTTCGCGAGGTGGATGAAGACTCCGCAAGCCGGAACGCTAGGATCCATTCCGCTCATAGTCTTGACGAGGGCTGAGGGCGGATACGGCAATGATCAAGATGTTCCCGGCGCGCAATTGGAGAAGGAACGCAAGGAAGGCCAAGCCATGCTGGTAAAGCTCTCGACCAAAAGCAAACAGATCATTGTGAAGAGCGGACACAACATGGATTTGGAAGTGCCCGACCAGGTGTCGGCGGCCATTCGGATGGTCGTGGAAGCGGTGCGGAACAAACAAAAACTCTGAGGTCGCGTCACAACGGGCAGGGCGAGGTGAAATCCTGTGCGAACGTGCTCCGACATAGATATAGTGTCACTGCAACGGAGAACGATCCATGGGTTTCGGCCACAATTCAAGATCCACGATTTTCCTGCAATGGATGTTGTTGTTCGCTCCAGGTCTCATCGCTCAAGAGCCGCCCCCGGATCTCATCCTGATTCATGGCCACATTCTGACAGTCGATGCCAAAGACTCGATCGCCCAAGCGCTTGCCATCCGGAAGGGCGTGATCGCCAAAGTGGGTACTGATGCCGAGGTTCTTCAGTTCTCCCGCAACGCTTCCGGTCTTCGCGTCATTGACTTGCGGGGTCACACTGCGACTCCAGGCCTCATTGACACCCATGCACACATTGCCCCGGATGGAGTCAGAGCGCTATACGACGTGGGGCTTTCGGATGCCTCCTCAGTCACGGAAATTGTTTCTCGGGTTCAGGCCAGAGTGGCAAAGCTGAAGCCCGGGGAATGGGTGACCGGATCCGGATGGGACGAGGGAAAACTCGCTGAACATCGCTATGTTACTGCGGCCGATCTCGACGTCGTGTCTGCGAAAAATCCGGTCTGGCTGATGCATACCACGGGTCACTACGGAGTCGCCAATTCACTGGCTCTTAAAATGGCCCATGTCACCGCAGCTATGGTCGATCCGCCCGCGGGCACCATCGACCGCGACGCGCAGGGAATTCCCACAGGAGTGCTGAAAGAGACCCCCGCCATGGATTCGGTGACGCATCTGATTCCGCCGGTTACGCTGGAACAGGTGCGCCAAGGTATTCTTCATATGCAGGGCGTGCTGCAAAGCGAAGGTATGACTGCAGTCAAGGATCCGGACATCTCGCAGATTCATTGGGACGCTTATAAATCTCTGTTTGAGGAAGGAAAGCTGAAGGTGCGCGTTTGCGTGTTGTGGCACGCCGGTTCCACGATGGAGTCTGCCCGGAAAGCGCTAGCGGAAATCGATTCCGTTCCTCGACTGCCTTCCAACCTGGGAGATCGCCTACTCTCCTGCGGCGTGAAGATGTACATGGATGGCTCGGGTGGCGCCCGTACCGGTTGGGTATATGACGATTGGCTGCGGAACGGAGCAACGTCGGATCTTACGAGTTCGGGCGCCGGCAATCGAGGTTACCCGCAAATTGATCCGGCGGTCTATCAGGATATGGTTCGGTTGTTTCACCACAACCGGGTAGCGGTTGGCACGCATGCAGTCGGCGACCGAGCCATGGATTGGGTGGTGGATACGTACGCGCTGGTTGAGAAAGAAGATCCGAAGCCGGGGGTGCGTCACAGCATCATCCACGCGAACCTGCCGACGCCGCACGCGCTTGATGTGATCGCGGATTTGCAGAAGAACTACGATGCCGGGTATCCCGAGATGCAGGCGGAATTTCTCTGGTGGATCGGAGACATTTACGCCGGAAACTACGGGCCGAAGCGCGGTCCGCATCTGGTGCCGCTGAAAACCATGGAGACACGCGGAATTCGCTGGTCGGGCGGATCGGACTTCGCGGTTACACCGATTGCGGCACGTTATGGCCTTTGGGCCTCAATGGCGCGTCAAACGGCGAAACGCTCCTACGGTCCTCGCCCGTTTGGGATGGCGGAAGCCGTAGATATTCATACTGCATTGCGCAGTTACACGGCGTGGGGTGCAAGTCAGATGTTTTTGGAGAACAAGATCGGGACGCTCGAAGTCGGGCATAGGGCTGATATCGCAGTGTGGGATCGGGATCTGTACGCTGTGCCCGCCGAACAGATCAAAGACCTGAAATGCGTGATGACTCTGGTTGATGGCGAGGTCGTCTATAGCGCCGGTGAATCCCCGATCAAGGTGTCTGAGCCCTAGACCGCAACGCGGCGCGGCAGCAGTGCGTTTCCAGCTTGCGCGGTCTTCCCTGTGATCCTCTGTGCTCCCTGGGGTGAACCATGAGCTCCAGCTCCAGGGGCATAAGGGGAGCAGGAAAAATACAAGATGCGCTCGCGACAGCCGGCGGGGAAGCGGCGCTACCTTCCGACTGCTCTTATGAAATCCGCCAGCAGGCCGTAAGCGGTCGCGTATAAGCCGGGATTCTGTTCTGTGATCGCCAGGCCAGGGAAAATATCCGTCTCGAAGTAGACATAGGAACTCGTGCCCGTGATGCGGGCCATCGGTTGGGTGCTCAGGATTTTTTCCGGGGCCACGCTAGCGTGGACTTCGTCGCCTACACGTTTGGCACGGCAGACCAGCTTGAACGCCCAACCATCGCGTCTCGCCGTGCGAACCGCCTGCGGAGTCAGATCTCGAATTCCCACGCAGTGAATCTGGTCGAGCCGGATTGGCGTATCCATCAGGACGGTAATCAGCGCGGCCGTTTTAACCGCAGCGTCCCATCCATCGATATCATGCGTGGCATCGGTTTCCGCGGTGCCCAACTCCTGGGCTTTCTTTAGCGATTCCTCAAACGTCAGTCCCTGTTCCATGTGGCTGAGGATTACATTCGTCGTCGAGTTCAGGATTCCGTAAAAGCCCTGCAAATGCACTGCGGGAAGCTGATCGAAGAGTGAGAAGATCGGGACCCCATCCATCACCGTTGATTCGAAAAGGAAGCGTTTGCCTTTGCTCCCGGCAAGGTCGCGGAGCGTGCGGTAACCGTGGACGATCGGTCCCTTGTTCGCCGTGATGGCATGCGCTCCATATTCAAGCGCAGCGCGGATGTAATCGACCGCAGGCTGGCCGCTTGCAACATTCAGCGAGGTCGCTTCGAAGAGTACATCCGCATTTGCTGCAGCGACCCAGTCCCTAGCTTGCTCGTAAACCGTCTTGGCCGTAGGCGATTGAAGCCCCGTCTTCTGCGCTTCTGCGACGGCAGGGGTAGCGCTTTTTGCGAGGATCGCCTCGACATCCAACCCGTGTGGATCGCGAACCCAGCCTAAGCGACGCGAGGCAATGCCCGTGATCCGAAAGCTGATTCCGTAACGCTGATGCAGTTCGCCGGCCCGGTTTGCGAGCAGTCGCACCAGTGTGCGATTTACGTTGCCGAAGCCGAGAAGGCAAAGGTTGTACGTGCGGATATAGCCTCACCCGGGGCCGCCAGCCCACGCCGCGCAATCTCGCCGTTCTAACCCATGACCGTGGTGTGCTCGGGTTTGATCTTGTAGAGGACGCGGACTTCGCCCGGCTGGCCGTAGGGATATTTGTCCACTCCGAGATATTTCTTGGCCATTTTGTTGATGTGTTCGCCCGCACCTTCTTCCGTGATCTCGACCACCCGGCCGCGGATTTCAAGATAGCGATAGGAATTATCGGGATCGATCACCGCCAGCGCAACACGCGGATCGCGGCGCACGTTCTTATCCTTCTGGCGTCCTCGAGCTGAGTTGAATATGACGTGTTCCCCATCGAAGTCGACCCAGACTGGCGTGACTTGCGGGCGTCCGTCGGACATAAGTGTGCTGAGGCTGGCGAAAGCCCGTTTCTGGAATAGATCTTTATACTTCTCGGGGATAGCTTGCGACATTGAGAGCCTCCACAAATTTGTCGAGCAGGATGCTCGGCAGAATTATAACTGTGCCGCAACAAGAACGTGGAACACGGTTTCTGGTTTCTGGAGAGTTGTTTACAATGATCGACCTGCTCTGAAATCAGACATTCTGCGCGGACTTTCGTGTGGCGGCGTAGAGGCGAAAGCGGAAAAGAACGTCCTTGTTGATTATCTTTCAGATGAATGGGGACAAGTTCAATGAGCTCACGTTCAAGCGGTTGTACGCGGTTCGATTGCCGTGCCAGGTTATTCCTCACTCTTTTGGGGCTTTTACTGATAGCTATCCCCGCGGGCGTGTGGGCCGCCGACTCGGGTCCGAAGTATCCCCCGACGATCGTATTTATGACGGACTTCGGGGTGGTTGACGACTCGGTCGCCATCTGCCGCGGCGTGATGTACGGCATCATGCCGGACGTGCGCATTGTGGATCTGACCCACCAGGTCACGCCGTTTTCGATCTTTGATGCAGCGCGTTTCTTGTTCGGTGCAACCCCTTACTATCCGGCAGGCACAGTATTCGTGGTCGTCGTCGATCCTGGAGTTGGTAGCACGCGCAAAGCGATTGTGGCTCGCTCCGACCGGGGCCAGTATTTCGTGTTGCCCGACAATGGCGTGATTACCCTGGTGGAGGAGCGCGACAGAATCGATGCGGTGCGGGAGATTACGAATCCCGACTGGATGATCGGCAGCAAACTCTCTTCGACGTTTCACGGCCGCGATATTTTTTCCCCGGTGGGAGCGCACCTTGCACGCGGCGATGACTGGACCACGGTTGGTCCGGAGATGCCGGTGAAAGATCTCGTGCGGCTCGATCTTAAAGTCGCCAAGGTCGATGATCGCGGACTGAATGCGACGGTCATCGCGACCGATGGACCATTCGGGAATCTGGTGACGAACGTGGATGGAACGGATTTTCTGAAGCTGGGATATCAGCGCGGCCAGGACGTTCCGGTGAGGATCGCCGACAAGGAGGTTACGGTCAAGTTCGTTAAAACCTTCAGCGACGTTCCCGTCGGAGTCCCCCTGCTCTATATCGATTCGCGGGGACACCTGGCTCTGGCCATAAACCAGAAGAGTTTTGCGGCAACGCATGGAATTCAGCCGCCCGTTCCATTGGCGATTCCGCGCGCGGGACAGTGATTGTGAGGGTTGGCGGCATGGGCTTCGCCTTCGCGGGACGGGCGAATGCGTCCGTCCCTACAGGTGTTGCGCAATTCCCGGGAGGACGGCCCGCAGCAAAGTCTCGAAGGTGGACTTCACTCGCTCGCCGGTTTCCATCACTTCGGAGTGCGAAAGCGGCTGGTCGAGTATCCCAGCGGCCATGTTCGTGACGCACGAAATCGCCAGAACCTCCAGTCCCGTGTGGCGCGCCGCAATCACCTCGGCCACGGTTGACATTCCGACCAGGTCAGCGCCGATCCGTCGCAGATGCTCAATCTCTGCCGGGGTTTCATAACTCGGACCCAGCAGGGCACCGTACACGCCCTCCCGCAGCTGAATCTTCAGCTTGGCAGCTTCCTCGCGCGCAAGCTCGCGGTATGCCCGGGAATAGGCGTGGGTCATGTCCGGGAAGCGAACGCCAAACCGGTCGTCATTTGGACCGACCAGTGGACTAGTGCCTTGCAGATTGATGTGATCCCGGATGAGCACCAACGCCCCCTGCGAGAAGTCAAGGTTGATACCGCCAGCGGCGTTTGTGATGACGACAGCTTGGATGCCCATGCGCGCAAATACACGAATTGGAAACGCAACCTGGTGGGCAGAATATCCCTCGTAGAGGTGGACCCGGCCCTGCATCGCCGCGACATCAACTTCGGCGGCTTTGCCAATGACCATGCGGCCAGCGTGCCCGATCGCGGTCGATTGCGGAAACGATGGGATATCGACGTAGGGCACCGCCGTCGCTTCCGTCAGTGAATCGGCAAATGCGCCCAGGCCCGAGCCAAGGACCAGACCAATCTTTGGTCGAAGCGCGGTGCGGCTCAGAAGTATCTCCGCGGCGGAATTGGCCTCGGTGAATTGGTCGGTCATGAATGGAATATTCGCTCTTGATTCGTAGAGACGCTGCTTGCAACGTCTCTGCTGGTGGCAGCCCGGAACGTGGAAGACCGCTAAAGCTGTCGGTAGAGATTTAGCAAGCTAGGTCTCTACGGAGAATTACAGATCGCCATCAGCCAGTTGCCGCCCAAACCCATTTCGATCCAGCCAATCGTACAGAAAGGTCTGATAGAGATACGCCGCGACGATCTCCTCCCCCAGTTCGTGTGTATCACTGCAAATGAAGGGTAACCGAAGTCCAGTCAGCACCGCCAGCAGCGACTGCGTGATGCGGTTGGGATTCGCTGCGCGGTAGGGATATTCCGATTTGATCTCGGTCAGAGAAGACGTAATCACCAGCAGGCTGTGCGGGAGTTCGGCCATGCGGCGAAGACGGCTGATGAAAACGGCCCGGTTGGTTGTGAACGAGCAGATCAGGTCCGCAAGATCTTTGCGCTCGACCACACACGAATCTTCCATGCCCTTAACGGAGTAATCACCGAGTTTCAACGCACGCCGCTCGATCTTCTCGAACCATCCCCGGAAGCGCCGGAACGAAAACGGATTCTGCTCACGGGTATCAACAATGGCAACAGGCAGAGGTGTGCGTAGTTGCGTCCCTCCGCGCTCAGCGACCACAGGCAGCGGCGGATGCGCGACCGGGGCATTCATCGTAGTCCACGCAAGCGGAGAAGGAATCAGGGTACGTTTCCGGGCCATAGTGGATGATTAGTTGCTGTGTCCAGGAGTGTAGCAACTCGAGGTCGGCTTGGGAGAGTAAAACTGCTGACCGCAACGTTATGCTTGCATTTCGAACGCGAGAGTTCGTAGCCTCTTCGTCTGCCGTCTGCCGTCTGCCGTCTGCCGTCTGCCGTCTGCCGTCTGCCGTCTGCCGTCTGCCGTCTGCCGTCTGCCGTCTGCCGTCTGCCGTCTGCCGTCTGCCGCAAACTCCTTGACCGCCACGCGTCCCTGAAGGATCCTAACTCTGAGGCAAGATCCTCCGACCAAGCTAAGTCCTTATTCTGGAATATTTTGCCCGATAGGCCATTGGTGCCCAGGAATGATTCCAAAATTTCCCGCTCAACTAATGGTTTCAATAGACCCGGAAGAGGGGAGGTGCCCTTTTCGTCGCAATTTTTCCCAAAAATGCACCGATGCATCTCGCCCTGACGGCGAACATCCAATCAAATAGCAAGACAAACCTATGGGAAACGCTTTTAAGACTGCATTGCTTCTGACGGCACTGACACTGCTCCTGTTGGCGATCGGTCGCGCCTTCGGTGGACAGAATGGCATGTTCATCGCGCTGGCATTTGCGGTTGTGATGAACTTTGTCTCCTACTTCTATTCCGACAAGATTGCCTTGGCGATGTACCGTGCGCAGCCAGCTACGCGCGAGCAGCTCCCGCGCGTGTACGCGATCGTTGAGCGCCTGGCACAGAAGATGAGCATTCCACTACCCAAGATCTACGTGCTTCCCACTGACTCGCCGAACGCGTTCGCAACAGGACGAAACCCGCAACACGCATCGGTCGCAGTCACGAACGGGATCCTGCAGCTTCTGAACGATGAAGAGATGGAAGGCGTCCTGGCGCACGAGCTCGGACACGTCAATAATCGCGACATCCTGATCAGTTCGGTCGCCGCCACAATCGCCGGCGCGATCACGATGCTAGCGAGCATGGGACGATGGGCCATGATCTTCGGCGGCTACGGCAATGACCGCGACCGCCGCGATGGCGGAGGCATCACCGCGCTCCTGATGCTGATCATCGCCCCAATCGCCGCAACGCTGATCCAGCTTGCTGTGTCGCGCTCGCGCGAATATCAAGCCGACGCAACCGGCGCTCATGTGACCGGAAATCCGTATGCCCTGGCCAGCGCCCTACAAAAGATCGATGCGTACGCCCGCCGTGTGCCCTTACAGGCGAATCCGTCGACTGCGCACTTATTCATCATCCAGCCATTCCTAGGCATGAATGCTGGCATGTTTGCCAATCTGTTTTCGACGCATCCGCCGATCGCCAAGCGGATCGAGCGCCTGACGGGGAGGCCCGCGGACTATATGCAATAAGCTGTCAGCTCTCAGCTATCAGCCTTCAGTTATTGCAAGATTACCGCGGCTTTGCGTTCCTGCAAAGCCGCACGAGCCAGACCTGTGCTCTCATAGGCGGCGTTGTTCGGCTGATCGCTGGTGCCTGAAAGCTGATAGCTGGGTTCATGACGTCCGTAACTCCTGCCCATTACGCCGCCGATAGTAGAATCCATAAAATGTCGCCTGAGACCGCTGCCGCCGTGTCCACCAAAGCCGCCCAACTGGAAAAAGCGCTTCGCCGGGTCATCCGTGGCAAGGACGACGTGATCCGCCTTGCGCTGGTCAGCGTCTTTGGGCGCGGACACCTTCTGATCGAAGGCGTCCCTGGCGTTGGAAAGACAACACTCGGACAGGCACTCGCCCGCGCCATCGATTGCACCTTCCAGCGCGTGCAGTTCACCAGCGACATGCTGCCGTCTGACGTGCTCGGTATTTCGGTCTATTCCGCGATGGAGCAGAAGTTTGAGTTCAAGCGCGGCCCCGTCTTCACGAATGTGCTGCTGGCCGATGAAATCAACCGCACCACGCCGAAAACGCAGTCTGCACTGCTGGAGGCAATGAACGAAGGCCAGGTCACTGTCGATGCGCACTCCTACGAGTTGCCGCAACCGTTTCTAGTGATCGCCACGCAAAATCCCGTCGAGCATCATGGAACCTATCCGCTGCCGGAATCGCAACTCGACCGTTTCCTGATGCGCGTGCGTATGGGATATCCCGATGCCCACGCCGAACGCCAGATCCTGCGCTCCGAAGCAGGCATAGCACGCTTGGAGGATCTGCGCCCAGTTCTGACTGGCGCTGATGTGCTCGAAATGCAGCAAGCGGTAAAGAACATCCGGGTCGACGATTCACTGGTGAACTACGCTCTCGAAATCGTGCGCCGCACAAGAGAATCCGAGTTTCTATCCTTGGGAGTCTCCCCCCGCGGATCGCAAGCCCTCTACCGCGCCGCACAGGCGATGGCCTTCCTCGAAGGCCGCAGCTACTGCACACCGGAAGACATCAAGCCGCTGGTTGTCCCGGTCTTCGCACACCGCGTCGTGGTGAATGGTCTGTACGCATCCACCTTGAAGAAATCTGAGCAGTCCGATCAGGTGCTGAAAGAGATCGCGGAGAACGTCGCAGTTCCTGTCTAGTCTGACGCTCTTGTTAGTTTCCGTGAGAAAATCTGATTCGTTCTGATGATCGCGGAAATCATTCCAGAAGCTTACGATGCTTACGGAAAGCAAGTCTCCCAGCCTTTTAGCCGCCGAAAAGGGATCCACTCCACGTTTCCAATGGGCCGCTATGTCAGCCAGCCATTGGGTGTGCAATGCAAAACCATTGAAGATATCCGCGGCTTTCTGAGCAGTTGCGGATACGTTTCTGACGAGGAACTCTTTGGCAAGCGTGATTATTGGCAACCACCCGAGGACTTCGAGAAGAGGAGAAAGGGCGATTGCGAGGACTTTGCGCTTTGGACGTGGAGACAGCTGTTGGAATTGGGTTACGATGCGCGATTCATCGGAGGATCCGCGGGTCGCTACGGGAATGGTCACGCTTGGGTCGAATATTTCCAAGATGGCAAATGCTTCCTGCTCGAACCTCTGTGTTGCAGGGTCGGTTACACCATGCCTCGCCTGAGCACACTAACGTACGAGCCTCGGATGTCTGTTTCCTGGGACGGCAAGGTGCTTCGATACTTCTCGCATAAGAAGCCAACGTCAGGCGTGCGATGGCCAATTCTGCTCTTTTTGATTCCGGAGTATTTAGTATTTTGGACATTCTTTTGGTTTCGGAACGTATTCCGGCTGCCGTTAATCGCTTGGAAGGTCATTGGCAAGAATGTCTTCAAACGCGAGAACTGGAGGCTGCCAGGCGATCGCGAACGCTAGTGGGATGTCCCCACGGTCTATAATTTGCGGTCATGTCCTTTCTCCGCTTCCTGATGCTGCTCTCGCTCGTTGTCTGGATCGGCGGTCTCATCTTCTTCGCCTTCGTGCTCGCGCCGACTGCGTTCCAGGTCTTGCCCAATACCCATCTTGCCGGAAACGTGGTCGGTCGCGCACTGAACAAGCTGCACTGGATCGCCATCATCTCGGGATTTCTGTTTCTGATCTCGTCTCTGCTGTACAGCTATCGCGCACAAGGAACTGCGCACGTCTTTGCAATGCGTCACATGCTGATCTGTCTGATGCTTGTGCTGACGCTCTTCTCGCAGTTCTGGATCATGCCCAGGATGGATACGTTGCGTGCGCAGGTTGGAGACTTTGCCTCAGTTCCGTTGACCGATCCGGCACGCGTGCAGTTTGACGCGCTGCATGTCTGGTCGACTCGCGTCGAAAGCGCAGTCCTGTTATTCGGATTGGTAGCCGTGTACTTAACTGCCAGCGCTTTCTATCTGCGCTGAGACGCAAGCGCCTTGTAGCGGATGCAATCGACCAGGTGATCATTCACCATCCCGACGGCCTGCATCAAGGCATAGCAGATGGTGGACCCGACGAATCTGAACCCCAGGCGCTGGAGGGCTTTGCTCATCGCATCCGATTCAGGAGTGCGCGCAGGGACCTGTTTCAGCGACCTCCATTTGTTGATGCGGGGCTTGCCTCCGACAAATTGCCATATGTAGCGATCGAAGGTGCCGAACTCTTCCTGGACGCGGACGAATGCCTTGGCGTTCTCGACCGTAGCCGCAATCTTGAGCTTGTTGCGGACGATTCCTGCATCGGCGAGCAGGGCATGGATCTTCTTCGTCTGATACTTCGCGACAGTCCGCGGATCGAATCCGTCGAAAGCGCGCCGGTAATTCTCGCGCTTGTTGAGGATCGTGCTCCAACTCAGTCCCGCTTGCGCGCCTTCGAGGATCAGGAATTCAAAGAGCCTGCGGTCATCGTGCACCGGCACGCCCCATTCCTCATCGTGGTAGCGGATATACTGCTCGCCCTTTGCCCAACCGCAACGCACGGGTTCGCTAGCAACTACCTTCTTCGGCATTCGACTCTCTCGGCGAGAAGACCTTCACCACAGCCGACACGAAGGCTCACAGGGAGCTACTCCAGCGATTTCGGGTCTGATTTGTTGACCGGGGATTTCTTATCCAGTTCGGAAACCAAGGGCTGAGCGCAACCCGGAATCCCGACCTTGCCTTCGCGAATAATTTCCTTGGCGCTGAGCTTCTTTCCGTAAAGCTTCTCGTTGGCGCTACCGTCAGAACGCAGCGTGGAGCCCTCGAGGGATACGCCGGCGAAAAGTCCCTTGTTCCGCGAATAGGAAAGAATCTCGGCATTCATCACGATGTCGGTGGCACCTTCTGCGGTGCGCCCTTTCGGTCCAGCTGCGGCCGAAGCATCGGCACCGAGCTTCACCTTGCTGCTCAGCAGCGATCGCGCTCCCTTGGGATTCATAATGAGCAGGACGAAATCAGTGGCCTGACCTCCCAGCTGAAATCCGATGCTCACGCCCTCCAGCGCATACAGCGCAGGCGCACCCCATTTTCCCTTATAATGCTCGCCGCCACGGCAGACCATGACGCCGCGCCCGTAGCTGCCGCCGATCCCGAATGCGCCTTTCTTCACGGAAGGAAGAACAACGATACATTCGGCTTTATCCAGGAGATCCTGGGGAATATTATCCGGGATATTCAAAATCTCTTTCAGCACCTGGCCTGCATCCTTTACGCGCTCTTCTTCATGTTCGTCGTTGACTGCAAACGAGCCGGCCGACGACATCAGCAGAATTGCGAGACACACGACAAGCTTCTTCATCCAGCCCTCCGAGAAAATTTCGTAATGGAAAAACGATACGACTGTGCGATTATGTTAGCCTTCCCCCACGTAAAATAACAACGCCCAGCGGAAGAGCCAAGGTCGCGCAAGTCATTTGGATTGCATGTTTTGTGCCATGACCAAACGTCTGCTCCTTTTGTAACTTGGCACTTCGGCGGCGCGCTCCTAAAGTCAAGCAGACGGCGCTTGAAAGGCCTGCCGATTTCGGCCCCCAGCGTGCATCTAATAGCTGGGGAACGTGTAGGGACGCGGTTTACAGTGAAAAAATTGGATGCCTCGGGCATGAAGTACACGAATTGGACGCTGCATATTTTTGCGCTTTTGCTGGCAACCTTCGCAGGAGCCGCCCAGTTGTGCGCCCAGTCCCCGTACCTCTCTGCCCCACCCACACTGAACGCCTCAAATGCCGTGAGCGGCGCGTCAGCCGATGAACCGCAGAACTCGCTGATCACGCTGCATGCGCGTGTGAACGAGGTCAATGTATTATTCATCGCCACCGACAAGCATGGGAAGTTCGTGCGCGACCTGAATCAGAACGACTTCTCGATTCTTGATGATCACAAGCCGCCGCAAGCGATCCTGAACTTCCGCCGGGAAACCGATCTTCCACTTCACATTGGTTTGCTCGTCGATGTGAGCGGATCCGTTGATAGCCGCTTCGGTTTTGAGCAGGAGGCTGCCACCAGTTTTCTCGAGCACACGGTGCGCAAAGGTTTCGATCGCGCGTTCGTGATGGGCTTCAACAGCCACACCCAGCTGGCGCAGGATTTTACGGATGATTATTCCCGGCTGTATTGGGCGGTCCATCGGTTGCACAACGGCGGTGGTACCGCTCTCTACGATGCGGTGTATCGCGCGTGCAAGGAAAAGCTGTTGAAGGACCGGAATGAGCGGCCAATGCGCAAGGCGATTATCATCGTGAGCGATGGCGAGGATAACCAGAGTGAAGTGAGCAAGGCGCAGGCGATCGAGATGGCGCAACGGTCTGAGGTGATCATCTACGCGATTTCAACGGACGACAGCGGCCTGGTCATGCGCGGGGATAAAGTTCTACAGCAACTGGCGGAAGCGACCGGCGGGCGTGCCTTCTTTCCCTTCAAGATGAAAGACATCACCCACTCCTTCGCTGCCATTGAAGACGAGTTGCGCAGCCAGTACATTGTCTCGTATAAGCCCGCGGATTTCGACGCCGACGGGCGCTACCGCACAATCGAAATTTCCTCTCTTAAGAAAGACCTGCAAGTCCGCGCACGCAAGGGATACTTCGCGCCACAGCAGTAGGCTGTCGGCTTCCGTATCCCGCTCAACTCGGCATTCTCAATTCCAGGAACTGCCGGAACTCGGAACCCGCGCACCAGCATCAGGCTGTTTTCTGCCATTTTGCTTTGCGGACCTGATTAGTCCCGGCGTCGGTTCTCGCCGCGATGTTCGACCGGTTCCACGCATTGATCGTGGTGATCGCCAGAGTGAGATCGGCAAGTTTTTTTTCGTTGAAGTGTTTGCCGACGTCGTTATACCGCTCATCCGGAACATGGGTCTCAGCGGCCTTCATCACAGCGTCGGTCCCCGTCAGAGCCCGTGCTTTCGCGATCGGTGTAGAACGAAGTCTCCTCCCGGGCATCCAGTGCGTACAGGCGGTGGTCCGGCTCTCCAATAAATTTCAGATCTTTCCGATGCATATCAAGACCGTAGGCGCACCCGTTGATCTGCGAGGCGCGCGAATTTGATCAAATGAAGCAAGGACTCTTCCCGTCCGCACTCGTGAAGCTTGCGCCAGACCAAGCATAGCCCTCGTTACCTCCGAAGCCACTTTCGCTTGATTGTACGTTGCCTAAACTTCTGACCTCCTTAAGATTCTGGATTCTTCGGTCACTCAGGAGGCGCAAAGTATTTCGCGTATCTCTAAATGAATTGGGCCGCAAAAGAAGTGGGCCGCGAGAAAATCGCGGCCCGCTCCGTGCAGATTGCGAGAAATCTATTGCTCGCCGCCGCTGACGTTGGCTCCCCACAGGGCGTTCGCACCCCAGAGAGCATTGCTGCCCGATGCACTGCCCGCGCCCCAGAGGGCATTACTGCCCGATGCACTCCCCGCACCCCACAGAGCGTTGCTGCCATTGACGCCGCCGGCCCCCCACAAGGCATTCGAACCCCACACGGCGTTGTTTCCGCCCCAGAGCGGGTTTCCCGACATGGCGGAAACAGGCGCCCCCATCAGGAATTGCTGAGAGCCCCACACAGCGGTGTTGGACCACACAGGCGACGCATTCCACACCGCGCTCGGACTGTCGTTCAGATAAACGTAGCCATTTGCGCTGTTGTAGGAGGCAGTTGGGGACATCGCGGTGCCGGGCGCCCAGTCATTGTTGCTCATGGCGGCTTCAACGTCGACGTAGCCGGCGCCGATAGTGAACACGTCATACTGGTCGGTATACGTGATTCCGGTAGTTGGATCGGTGGTGCTGCTGTAAGCAGGGAACGACTTCCATGCCGTCTTCATCAGTCGTGCCTTCACCTGATCTGGCGTGAGGCTGGGGCTCTTCTGGAGCAAATCAGCGACAACTCCGCTCACCACGCCTGTCGCCATGCTCGTTCCACTCAGCGTGAAGTAGGTTGAGGACGGACCCGTGCTGCCGCCATTCAGGTAAAAGTTGTACGGAACACGATTGCCGGCATATTCGTTGTAGAGTGTGGACCCCGGAGCCTCGAGCGAAACCAGCAGGTTGCCCGGAGCAACGATGTCGGGCTTGGCGACAGCATCGATCACCGTTGGTCCTTTTGAACTGTAACTGGCGATCAGATCGTCGACGCGCGTGGGCGTTCCCATGGGCTTCATCGAGCCAACCGTGATTACGTACGGATCGTTGCCCGGCGACGTGACCGTCGCGTATCCATTCGTTGGCTGATAGCGACCGTTGTTGCCGGCCGCAACTACCACCACAATACCGCTTCTCCATGCCGCTTCCGCAGCCAGGCAAAGAGGATCGAGTTTGTAGCTTTCATAAATGGCGCGGCCCAGCGATAGGTTGATGACGCGGATGTTGTATGCAGATTTGAGCGAAATCGCCCGCGCAATCGCGGCGATCACGGCGCTGTCGCTGCCCGCCCCGTTCTGGTCAAGAACGCGCAGGTTCACAACGTTCGCCTGCGGCGCGATGCCTTTGAATGTACGCGAATACTTCGATCCGGTAGAACTGGCGCCGTTGCCCGCGATCAAGCCGGCGATGTGTGTGCCGTGCCCGTATTGATCGTTGGCACTCGAGGTTCCAGGAACGAAACTCTGGTTGTAGACTACGCGCGTCAGTCCGAGGAATCCCCCATTCAGGTCGGGATGGCTGGTGACGCCACTATCGATGAGTGCGACTCCGATCCCAGCGCCGGTATAGCCCGACTGCCATGCCGCGAAAGCATTGACGGCGGGCGCGGCATTGCTCAGCGAGGGAGCCAGTGGACGGTCGGAACTGATGTACACAACGTTCGGATTGCGCGAGAGACTCAGGATTCCGGGGCCGTCCAGAAGCGCGACCACTCCGTTCACAATCGGTACCTGAGATAGGATCGTGCCGCCGAGCTTGGCAATGTCATTCACGAGGCAGCCCACGAGCCCGAGCAAACCACTGCAGTACACCTGCGTTCCCGGCGCGTACTGCACGATCACCTGGATCTGCCGGCTCCCCGTATATCCCTGCAATTCGGGCGACAACTTCGGATTGGTCTGGGCAGAGGCCAGCGTCACCGTGGCTATCACAATCAAGATCAGGAATTTCTTCATATCTCCCCCACAAGGCGCCCCATGTGCCCTATGCACCCCTTGGCGAGTGTCATAGGTGCATCTGCGGGTCCAAAATGGAAAGGTACGATCCTGATTTATGAATGACTTACGAGGTTTTGTCGTGAAATTCTGCGGACAACTTGTCCCAGCCAACCGACTTGGGACAGATTGTCGCGCGTATTTGGAAGGAACAAACTAGCCCATCGGCTCGCTAAGGCGTTGATTGTCAATGAGGGAAACGATGGTAACAACCGAGTCTATTTTTGGGCGGACTTGCGCATGTAATTCGTTGAAAATCTAAGTACTTTTCATGTCTGGGGTTCGAACCATAGGCGCGCGTGTGTTCATCGCCGGGCTGTCCCTGGCGGGGAGCGCCTTCTTAGTCATCGGATTCACGCAGTGGCAAACCCGTGATCCAATCAAGTTCGCCTGTTACCTGATCGCTGCACTGCTGGCCTCCGCATTCAAGGTGACGCTCCCTGGCGTCGTCGGGACCCTGTCGGCGAATTTCCTGTTCACTCTGCTGGGCATTCTGGAGTTGAGTCTTCCGGAGACATTGTTGATCGGACTCGCCGGTGTGCTCGCACAGTTCTATTGGAAACCGGTCGGACGCCTAAAGAGAGTTCAACTGATTTTCAACCTGGGGCAAGTCACGGTTTCGAGCGCGGTCGCATACGGAACGTACAAGCTGGTCGCGGTTTACATCCTGCATGCCCCGGGACCGTTGGCCCTTTTGGCGGCGGCGATCGCTCACTACGCTTGCAATACGGGTGCGACGTCGACCATCATCGGTCTCACAGAAGACAAAGCTCCGACCAAGATCTGGTCCGAGCTTTACCTCTGGTCCTTCCCCTACTACATCGTCGGAGCTGCCGTCGCCGGATTGGTTCACTTCATGAATATTCGGGTGGGCTGGCAATCGTCTCTCCTGGTGCTGCCGCCGATGTATCTGATGTATCGTTCCTACCGCTTGTATCTCGGGAAGCTTGAAACGGAAAAAGTGCATGCAGAGCAGGTTTCGAAATTACACCTGCGGACGATCGAAGCCCTGGCGCTGGCTATCGAGGCCAAAGACGAAAATACGGGTGAGCACTTACAGCGCGTTCGCGTGTACGCGATGGAAATGGCAAACGAACTGGGCTTGAGCAACGACGAAAAGGAAGCGCTGCAAGCGGCTTCAGTCCTGCACGACATCGGAAAGCTGGCTGTTCCCGAGCACATTATCTCGAAGCCGGGAAGGCTGACCCCGGAAGAATTCGAGAAGATGAAGATTCATCCGATTGTCGGCGCGGAGATTCTGGAGCAGGTCCATTTTCCGTATCCCGTGGTGCCGATTGTGCGCGCGCACCACGAGAAGTGGGATGGCAGCGGATATCCCTATGGGCTGGCGGGCGAGGCGATCCCGATTGGAGCTCGCATTCTGGCGGCGGTCGATTGCCTGGACGCCCTCGCCTCGGACCGGCAATATCGCAAAGCCTTGCCGCTGGACGAGGCGATGGCAAAGGTCGCATCCGAGGCGGGAACAAGTTTCGATCCGAAGATTGTTGCGATCTTGCACGGCCGATATGTCGAATGGGAGAAGATGGCAAATGAACAGCCGCGCGAGATGCCTCCGAAACTGTCGACCGATGTCAAGGTAGAACGCGGAGCCGCTCCTGCTGCGGGATTCGCAGAAGCGCCAGAATCCGCGGCTGTATCCGCCTCGGACTCAGATTTCGCCGAGCGGCTATCCCGGGTGCAGACGGAATCCGAGGAAATCGTTTCTGTCATTTGCAAAGCCGGGTCCGCGCTGCGATTGGAAGACATCTTCTCGGTGATCGCGGTCCGAGTAGGGCATCTGGTGCCGCACGAGTCGATGGCGGTCTATTGCCCCCACGGCGACAGCCTTACTGCTGAATTTGTGAGCGGCGAAAACTCCAAGCTGTTTTCCTCTTTGCGGATTCCACTGGGCGAGGGATTGTCGGGGTGGGTCGCACAGAATCACAAAGCTATCCTGAACGGAAATCCATCGGTCGAGCCTGGCTACCTGAATGACGCCACCAAGTACAGCACTCTGCGGTCGGCACTGGCAGTCCCGATCGAGGCGGAAGGCAAAGTTCTTGCGGTTCTTGCACTCTATCGTGCAGGGCAGGACGCTTTTACCCGGAACGACCTGCGGGTGCTCGAAGACATGGTCACCAAGATCGCCGGTATACTCGCGGGTATGACTCCGCTGAAGACGTCGGCAGCCGCTGCCGGCGCAAAATAATATCCGGGCAGAGGATGCTGGAGTACTTCAGCTTGGGCGGCCTACCAGACTCGTTGCACGTGGTAAGCGTCGAAGATCCGGTCGCTGCTGAGGATGGGCAGATTCTCACTCTGCGCTTGCGCGATCAACATTCGATCAAAAGGGTCTCGATGTTGCCCCGGTAGACTACCTGCGCGCAGGACATGAGAGAGCGATATTGGCCAACCGTCGAAACCAAGGTGTGACAGATAAGTTTTCGAGGTCGGTCACGAGCACTTTTCCGTAGGAAGTTTACCCAGCCGCACTTTGCTGGCAATCTCCCAGACGGATGCGGCCCTGATGAGGATTTCATTGCTGCCATCCTCGATCAGCCGCCGGGCGCGAAGGCTCAGAGAAGGATCGTCGGCGAAACTCCACAAAAGAGTGCGAGTGTCGAGCAAGAAACGCACGGCTACTCCCAGCGCTCGAGTTCTTCCGGAGGAAGTGGTTCGAAAAACTCGGGACCAACCACAAGCTTTCCCTTCAGAATTCCAAGTTCCCGCTGGCCCTTTTTCCCGCTAATCGGAACCAACCGGACTACCGGCTGAGAGCCGCGCGCAATAATAATTTCCTCGCCCCGGCAGGCCCTTTCGATCAATCGCGAGAGATTCGTTTTGGCTTCGTGAATCGTGACCCTCTTCACCGGTTAGCTAATGAAGGTTAGCTAAGCTAAGTTCATATTAGCTAATACGCTGTTGTCAACATTGGTCCCAGGGAGCTCACTCCATTTCGAAGCCCACGAACATCAACTCACCTTCGCGTTCGATTTGCAAGGCAACAGCATCGCCCGGCTTCAATCCGTTTACGGCTGTGCGTAAGGTCGCGGTAGAGTCGATCGTCGTTGCATTCAATCGGTGGATGACGTCCCCGGCCTGCAATCCCGTTTCCGGAGTCACCAGTTCGATTGCCCTGCCGACGACGATTGCACCGGATGGGATACGGAGAGCCGATTTCAGTTTCTCTCCGAGGTCTCCGGTCAGATCAATGGCTAGCACCCCCAGCCGGGGGATAAGGCTGTTTTCTGGATTGACGGCGTCAATCATCTCGTCCATCGGGTCGCGGTGCTCGATGGCGGGCACATACAGAGCTTTCCTCTCTTTGCCGCGCAGGATCTCGAGCTTTACCACCTGATCCAGACGGTGCAGATAGAGCGCAGCGGAAAGAGAAGGCAGCGTTTCAATACGGCGGTCGTCGGCTGAAAGAATGATGTCCTGGACCTGCAGGCCAGCCGCATCCGCGGGACCATCGGGTTTCACATCGGCCACAATCACTCCCCAGTGCTGGGGCAGATTCAAAGCTTCGGCCAGCGTAGGTGTGATCTCCTGCGTGGTCGCGCCGATTTCCACCCGATGCACGTGGCCGTGTTTGCGCAAGCTCTGATAAACGAACTCGACAACCCGCGCGGGAATCGCGAAGCCAAGCCCTTCACTGCCGCCACCTTCAGAAAGGATGAACGTGTTAATTCCGAGGACCGAGCCGTTCATATCCACCAGCGGACCGCCGCTGTTGCCGGGGTTGATCGGGGCGTCGGTTTGTATGTACGTGAGGGGCTTGCTCGGATCAGCCTGCCGCGCGAGCGCGCTGACGACTCCCATGGTCACAGAATTCTGCAGTCCCTCGGGACTGCCAATCGCAAATACGAGCTGGCCGACGTGAGGGCGCTGTTGGCTGATAAGCGGCAGCGTTGGCAAGTCCTTCTGATCGATCTTGAGCAACGCGAGATCGGTTTCCTTGTGCTGGCCGATCAGCCGCGCTTCCAGGATCCGGCGTTTGCCGACAGGAACCAATCCGCTCGAGTCGCCGGTCGGCAGCGGCAGGGCCACGCGAATTCGCTGCGCTCCCTCCACCACGTGGGCATTGGTCATGATGTAACCGTTTGAATCGACGATTACACCCGATCCCACCGCGTTCTGGCGAACGATAAACGCAGTCCGCGAACGCTCTTCTTCCCGGGCCGGTCCGTAGCCGGTGACGAGAATCTGCACCACCGCAGGCGACACCTTAGCCGCCAGATCCTGCAGGGCCGTATTCAATTGCCCCAAAACGCCCGCGGCTTCTGTGGGCTTCATCTCGGGTTGATTCGGGGCACTTTGGCTCGACGATTTTGTCGGGACTGTCTGGGTTGAGTGCTGAGTCGTTTGCCCGAAGACGAACATATGGCAGACGATCAAGCAACCAAGAATTAGCATGGCCGGACCTGACGCAGTCCTCATCGCGATGCGATCTGTCATGAATACTGGCCTCTCTATGTAGATGTCCCTGAAATTGAAACTAGCATGAATAATTTGGCTGGGCGGTAAGGCAAGGTCACCGGCGCAGTGCAAATAGCTCAGGAGTGGGGGAACCGCGCCAAGCGTTAACTAACGGGTCATCAGGCTTTTACATAGGTAACTTTCCGTGATATAACCGCCCGTGAGCACAAAAACAGGCCCCAGCCTGCCAGGAGCTTGGTTTGACGATGTTGGCCTCATCGACAGATAGTACACAGACAGGTCAACTCAGAGGAGGTACCGTGGGGGAAGAAGCACGGACGGGGAAAAGATTTCCACTGGAATTGCCGATCAAAATTCACAAAGGCGAAACCGGTGCCGATACCAAGGGAGTCACCGGAAATCTCAGTGCGGCGGGTGTGTATATCCGCGCCGACGCTGCCATGGATATCGGTTCGCCCGTGGAATTTGAAATCACGCTGCCGCCGGAAATGACGGGCGGCCAGGAGAATGTGACCATCCAGTGCAAAGGCCGGGTAGTACGCGCCGATGAAACCGGAGAAGGCGGCGAGGGACGCGGCGTTGCCTGCGTGATTGACTCATACGAGTTCGTCAGGAACTCATAGACCGGACTTCTTGGAGCGCTGAACAACATGCTCAAACTCATTTTGGCCGATAACCAGGCAATCTTCCGCGCGGGCATTGCGAAAGTGCTCGCGGTCGAAGACGAGATGCGCATCGTGGCCCAGGCGCAGACGCCCGAACAGATGTTTATGGCGCTCGACAAATTCCGAGCTGCCGTATTGGTGGTCGCCGCCGGATTTCACAACGACTTTACCGCGATTGTGCAGGGCGCAAATCGAGCCAAGACACGTGTGATCGTGCTGGCCGACACTGGCGAGAGCGCGCAGAAGCATATGTCGAATGGCGCGCATGGCGTGGTCTATCGCAATGTAACCAGCGCGGCGCTGGTGGATTGCGTCCGCAAAGTCGCACGCGGCGAGACTTGGGTGCAGGATGTCGCCGTCCCCAGCGAACTCACGGAGAACGATATGGTCGGACTGCGTGTGCGCGATCGTCTCACCGCCAAGGAACTGCGCATCGTAGCCTTGATCGTTCAGGGTTACAAGAATAAAGAGATCGCCTCACAACTCGGGACCACCGAGCAGGTGATCAAGAATTACCTGCGCAATGTATATGACAAGATCGGCGTATCGGATCGGCTGGAGCTGGCGCTGTTTACGATCCACCACAGGATTTTGAACGAGGCCGCCGCCGCAACGACCGCCGGAGCCGCGCCGCAGCCGCCCGCAGGAGTGGCACCCTAACCATTAAAAATTCGACACCTTAAGGCCGCCCGCTCGGGCGGCCTTTGCTTTGTGTGCCGAACATATTCGACAGCATGGAGGTGCGAGTCCTCTTCACCACGTGATCGACGTGAAGTGATAGCGAAGCGCAAGGGTGAATTACATTCGTCGCGAGGCGGGGCCCGAAAGAAGCGGGGAGCAAAGATGCGAGCCGATGAACAAGAAGCGGATAGGAGGCCTACGGTGACGGGCGAAGCGGCAAAGCACGACGAAGCCCATCTCCATCAAGCGCACTGAAGGTAGATCCGGCAGCCTGGAGCTCGGGGACGTAATCCGACATTGCCTCTAGCTGCAGCTCACGAAATGGCGAGACCCTACTCTGTCCGCAGCGCTTTGGCCGGTTCGATCGAAGCCGCCCGTCGTGCCGGAATGAATCCCGCCAGCGACGAAGCAACAACCAGAGTCACGACCGAACCGATGAGAACCGCGGCGTCGATGCCTTTGATTTCGTAGAGTTGCGATTCCACCAAGCGAACGCACACCCCAGCGATTGGAACGCCGATCGCCAGCCCGATAACAGCTTGGATGAGCGCGCCGCGCAGAATCATCACCGTAACTTTGCCGCGTTCGGCGCCAAGTGCCATGCGAATCCCGATTTCTGGCGTGCGGCGGGCAACTGTGTACGCACTGACTCCGTAGAGTCCAACGGTCGCAAGAAGGAGTGCCAACACACCAAACAGCATGGTCAACCGCGCGAGCATGCGATCATCGGTGAATTGATCGGCAATCTGCTGATCAAAGGTCTGAAACTTCACGACCGCGAGGTTCGGATTAATGCCGGAGAGCGTACGCCGAGTGAGAATCTCCATCTCTGGCATGGGCTGAGCCGTTTTCACTACAAATGCGCCGACATACATTCCCTCATCTTGGTCAATCGATGTTTTATCGCTCGCTGGCCTTTGCAGCAGCGGGGTAAAGAACATCAGGTGGTCCTTCCAGCGCACATCCTGGTAAACCGTATCGTCGACCACGCCAACGATTTGGTAGTCCTGTACATGTTTTGGAGACCCAAAGTGACGGCCGATCGGGTTTTCGCCGGACCCAAAGAACTTCTTTACGAACGTCTCATTCACCACCGCGATCGTGGTTGAGGTGGCGGTGTCTTGAACAGTAATGCCGCGTCCCATGCGCACGTGCGTTCCCACCGAATCGAAGTATTCGGGCCCTACCCGGATGAACGAAGTCTGAAGATCTAATTCGGGCTTCCCCTCTACGCTGATATCTCGTCCATTGTTGTTATCTTCCATCGGCGTGTAGGAGCAGATCCCCACCCTCTCCACACCCGGGATCGCATGGAACTGGTCTTCAACGTTACGGTAGAGGTCCCCGATTTCCCGCTGCGAATATCCCGCCGCCTGCGGATTGAAATGGACGATGTAGCGGTTTTTCGGATCGAGCTTCAGGTCCGAATGCTCGAGTTTGCTCAGGCTCCGGGAAAACAAACCGGCGCCGACCAGCAGCACGAGCGAGAGAGCGGCCTGGACAACGACTAGTCCTCGCTGTAATAAAGAGGCTCCCCCGGTCGCGCGTGTGCCGCTGCGCAGGGCGTCGGCAGGCTCAGCTTTCGCCGCGATCCACGCGGGAGCGACACCAAACAGGACACCCGTGACCAGCGATAACCCACACGCGAATCCAAGCACCGCAGCAGAGGGACTGGCATGAATGGGCAAGCCCTTCGAATCGGAAAAGGCCAGTGCCAGCAACATTTGCGTTCCCGCATATGCCAGAGCGATGCCGGCAAGCCCGCCCAACCCCGCCAGCAGCAGGCTCTCCGTCAGCAACTGACGCACGATCCGTGTGCGCCGGGCCCCGAGCGCCGTCCGTACTGACATCTCTGCTTTGCGTGCCATGCCACGCGCGAGCAGGAGGTTCGCGATGTTGGCGCAGGCAATTAGCAGGACCAAGCCGGCTGTCCACATGAGCAACTTCAGGTGCGAGGCATATTCCTCCTGCATTGCCTGGATGCCGGCACCGCCAGGCGTGAGCACCAGATGAGCCCGCGGCAGTTCCAACTTGTCTTTATCGGACGAGTATGTACGGGTGGTGGCAAGCACCTGCCGAAGCAAGCCGCTCAGTTTAGCCTGCAACTGTGGCCGGGAAACGCCGGGCCTGACCCGGCCAATCATGTAGAGCCAATTCCCATCGATATCATGGACGTAGGTGACGTTCGCCAAGGGCGGCATGGACTCAATTGGCAGGTAGAAATCCGGAGGCGTGTCGGAGAGGCGATCGCCGTAGAAATGTTCCGGCGCGATCCCCATAACCGTGACAGGCTTCGTGTTTACGAAATATGTGGTGCCGACGACGGTGGGATCGGCGCCATAATCATGCGTCCAAGTTTCGTAACTCATCACCGCGGTGAACGGGGCGCCCTGAAGGTCGTCAGCATCATTGAGTAAACGACCCGTCTCAGGCTTTAGACCGAACGTTCGAAAGTAGTTGCCCGACACGAACTCGCCCATGACCGATCGCGCATTCTCCTGTGTACCACTGCGACGGATCACAATAGGTCTATAGGTGAACCCTGCCTGCATGGCCGCGAGTTCCTCGAACTCCGGGGCAGTTTTCTTCAAGTACTCGTAGATAGCAGTCGAGAACAGCGCATAGTTGCCGTCGTCACGATGCCCGAACCCGACGCAGCACATGTTTCTGTCACCCAGCTTGATCAGATTCTCGGGTTTCGCGACCGGAAGGTTCTTCAGCAGGATCGCGTTCACGAGCGTGAAGACAGCGGCGTTCGCACCGATCCCCAACGCCAGGGTGAGCACGGCGGTGATCGTGAATCCGGGTGTCTTGCGTAGTTGGCGAAATGCGAAGCGTAAATCCTGCGTCAGGGTCGACAGCATGGCACACTCCCGCCTGAGAAGATACGAGGAGGAAAGCAGATTGATTTCCAAGGTCATGGTAGAGGAATCCGTTCCGAATCTTGCACTTGGAAAATTGGCTGGATCAAGCTGTGTCCCCCCACGTGAATTAGCGTCCACAAGCGGACAGCTCAATCCAAGTGTTATGCTGCTTTACCCGCGAATCCCCTTGAGGATGGAAGACACTTATGGCAGACATGGAATACCGGCAGCTCGGCAGATCTGGATTGAAAGTCCCGGTCCTGAGTTATGGGACAGGAACCTTCGGCGGTGGAACCGAGTTCTTCAAGGCGTGGGGGGCAAGTGATGTCGTCGAAGCCACGCGGCTGGTCGACATCTGCCTAGAGGCCGGCGTAAACCTGTTTGATACCGCAGATATCTATTCGCTTGGGCTTTCAGAAACTATCCTTGGCAAAGCCGTGGCCCAGCGGCGGGATAAAGTCCTGATCTCAACTAAGGCGACGTTCCGCATGGGAAACGGTCCGAATGATCTGGGATCGTCGCGACACCACTTGATGCAGGCTTGCGAAGCGAGTCTGCAACGGCTGGGCACGGACTACATCGACATCTATCACCTGCACGGGTTCGACGCGCTCACGCCCGTTGAAGAAGTGCTCAGCACGCTCGACAATCTAGTCCAGAGCGGCAAAGTGCGCTACATCGCTTGCTCCAATTTTTCCGGCTGGCATCTGATGAAGTCACTCGACGTCGCTGATCGCTACGGCTGGGAGCGCTATTGCGGGCACCAGGTCTACTACTCGTTGATCAACCGCGAGTACGAGTGGGAGTTAATGCCGTTCGGCGTGGATCAGGGCGTGGGGGCGCTGGTGTGGAGTCCTTTGGGCTGGGGACGTCTGACCGGAAAGATCCGGCGCGGGCAGCCTCTGCCGAAAGAGAGCCGGCTGCATCAGACGGCAGAGATGGGTCCGCCCGTTGCGGACGAACATTTGTATCGTGTGGTTGACGGGATCGAAGAAGTCGCGAAAGAAACCGGCAAGACGGTTCCACAAATTGCGCTGAACTGGCTGCTGCAACGGCCTACGGTCGCCACCGTGATCATGGGAGCTCGAAATGAAGAGCAGTTGCACCACAATCTTGCTGCCGCCGGATGGAATTTGACGGCAGAGCAGGTTGCCAAGTTGGACAGGGCGAGCGACCTCACGCCGATCTATCCCTACTGGCATCAACGGCAGTTTACTGAGAGAAATCCGTGGGCAGCGGCACCGGCAGCATGGCCTTCGACACCGTAAGCACACGCCTGTGAATGGCTGGTTAGGAACGCGTGGCCTTTTGCTTCTCGACAGTCTCGCCGGTTGATCTTTCCAACTCCATCCGCAGTCCTTTGCGGATGATCTCCAGATTCTTTTCATGCGCTTCCTTCAGCTGGTTGAGAGCCTCAGGACTGACGCTCGCCGCTTCCATCAACCCCACCGAGTTCGCCTGCCGGAATGCCTGGTTCAGCAGCGGATATTCATGAGCAAGAATATCGTCGAGGGTGGCATCGTCCCACGAATTGACATCGAGCGATGCACTGTCATTGGGCGAGAAACGGGCTGCAAATCTCGGCAGCGGACGAATCGAGACTACCGATTCGCCAGCTTCCAAGCGGTAAGCCGCAGCCAAGTCGCGCGCGGTGCTCTCCTCCTGCGCCTCAACGATGATGCAATCTCCGGTGGACAAACGCAGGATGTACAACATAAGCGCCTCCTGGGGGAAGGAGCGTCGATCGGGTCAGATGCCATGGATCATTCTCATTTTGCCCCAGGAAAAAGACACTGGAACTACGTACAGAGGTGGTAAATGTAAATTCTTGTCGCGATGCCCTCGGGCTGGTGCATTCACGTGTCACAAAGCAAAAAAGAGGCGCGAACTAACCCGCGCCTCTCTCTTATCTGTGGTTAGAGGATCTTCTCACCCACGGCCTTTGCCTGCGTGAACAGGTAAAGATAATCCGGGCCACCGGATTTCGAATCAGTTCCGGACATATTGAAGCCACCAAAGGGATGTGCGCCGACCATCGCGCCGGTGCACTTGCGGTTGATGTAGAGATTGCCGACGTGGAAATCGCGTATCGCCCGGTCGATCTTGTCGCGCGACTTTGTATAAACAGCACCCGTCAGGCCGAATTCGGTGTCGTTGGCGATCTCAAGTGCGTGGTCAAAACCGCGAGCCTTGATCACGGCCAGAACCGGTCCGAAAATTTCTTCCTGCTCGAGCTTCGATTTCGGCTGGATGTCGGCGATGACGGTGGGCTGAATGAAATAACCCTCGCCGGCTGTGGTCGCGCGCTCGCCACCCGTAACCAGGCGCCCGTCCTTTTTACCGTGCTCGATATAGCCGAGGATCGTCTTCATCGAGCCTTCATTAATTACCGCCCCCATGTTGGCGTTATCCGCGGGATCGCCCACTTTGATTTGCTCTACACGGGCTTTCAGCATCTGCACGAATTTGTCATAGACTCGCTCGTCGATGATCGCTCGCGAGCACGCCGAGCACTTCTGACCCTGGAATCCGAAAGCAGCTTGTGCCACGCCTTCGACGGCGGAATCGATGTCGGCGTCAGCGTCGACAATGATCGCGTCTTTGCCGCCCATCTCCAGGATCGTGCGCTTAATCCAGATCTGCCCGGGCCCCTGCGTAGCGGCGGCCTTATTGATGTGCAGCCCAACTTCACGGGATCCGGTAAACGCGATGTAACGCGTTTTAGGATGCGCAACGATGGCATCGCCGAAGCTGGCTCCGGCGCCGGGACAGAAGTTCACCACACCTTCGGGCATGCCACACTCTTCGAGAAGTTCCACGAACTTGGCAGCGATCGTCGGCGAATCGCTCGACGGCTTCAGCACCACCGTGTTCCCACAGACGATCGAGGCAACTGTCATTCCGGCCATAATCGCACAAGGGAAGTTCCACGGCGGAATCACTGCCCCGACACCGAGCGGAACATAATGCAGCGTGTCGCGCTCACCGGGCAGTTGAATCGGCGTTTGCGCTTTCGCGAAGCGAAGGGCTTCGCGGGAGTAGAACTCGCAGAAGTCGATGGTCTCGGAAATGTCGGCGTCGGCTTCCGCCCAGTTCTTCGAGACTTCGAAAACCAGACACGCCATAAATTCCATCTTGCGCTGACGAAGCAGGTCGGCGACACGGAACAGCAGTCCGGCACGTTCTTCCACCGAAGTGCGGCTCCAGGATTCGAATGCTTTGAGCGCAGCGTTCATCGCCGGTTCGACGTGCTCTTTGCCGGCCTTCTGGTGAATCCCGACCATCTCGGACGGCTTGGCCGGGTTCAGCGACTTGATCTTGTCGGTAGTCTTAACGTGTTTTCCGCCGATAATGAGGTCGTACTCGCGGCCAAGCTGGCCGCGGACTTTCGCAATCGCGGCGCGCATGCGGCGCGCATTCTCTTCATTACGAAAATCGAAAAACGGTTCCGTGACAAACGGTCCGGAGTGCGTGTTCGCGCGAGCAGGCCGGACGGGGGCTTCTAAAGTTGCCATGAGAGAAATTCCTTTCGGATAAAAAAGCGGTATTAATATTGGATTAGTCTACACCCCTCAGGACGCAAACCGCGCCTTAGGTACCTTCCCTAGGAACAAAATCTCTCGCGATGCTTGCTACATCGATCCAGCCTGCAAGCTTCTGATAAATCAGCGCTTACAAGCTGATGGTGGGACCCAGGAACGTGTCGCGCAGCGACCATGACAGAGCGTGGAAGTGCGGCAGAGGAACTCTGACCAGAGATCAGCGTTACCGCTAAAGTACGGCTCGTTGTTGCCGATTCCTCTTGCGGGAGGCCGTCGATGATTCCTCCTGTGAACGGTGTGCATGGCCTCGAAGTCACGCCGGTGGTGCGGCCGGCTGCAAAGATGAAGCCCGATCCGCAGGCCCTAGACTCGGTCCGTAGAGAACAGCGGCGAAGTCTCGCAGGACCAGGTCACGTTGCGCAGCGCCGGACAGAGGGAAGGATAATCGCGCCCTCATTTCGCGGATTGGCCGTCGTGGACCATATCCGAGTATTGGACACCGAATCTGGCGGCAGGTTCGGAAGCACCTGCGCTCCGTACGCGAGGGATAGACGTAACCTGCACTTCTTACAGCCCTTACAGCTTCAAGCTCGACCCTCGCCTAGGGTTTTCCGGAATGCGCTTGCACTCTCAGGCGGTAGTCTTTGTCGTCAGGGAGGCGGCCATCGATGCGCAATATCTTCACAGACGGATCAACGTCCGTTCCTTTCACATATCCAATCGCGCCGGGAACGTTGAAGACGAACTTGCGCACTTCCGCGGCACTGGCCAGGGTTTTCGGAGGTGCAAGAACGCCACCAGTAAACACTCCCTGAATAAAGTGGTTGTTCAGATCTTTCTCCGACATGTTATAGATTTCGCGCAGCACGACCTTGCGTTCGGGCTGAGCGGGATCGAGCATGACGAGGGTGATGCGCCGCCCGTTGGGCCAATGGCTCTTTTCGCCCATAAAAATCTTGCGCAGATCTTCGAACGAGCAATTTTCCACGGGATTTGAGGGATTGACAATGATGGCCACCGATTGGTCCGAACCAGCTCCGTTTAGAACCGGCGGCCCAAGCGCCAACATGCCCGCCAGCAGAACTGGCAGGACGGGGAAAATCGCGACGAGCAGAGTTCTCCTCATTTCCGTGTCTCTAGAAGGTAAACGCAAACTGAAGCTGCACGCCATTCACCGATGGTTCCTGCCGGAACATTGTACGGTCGTATTGTAATTTCAAGGCTACTGCCTCGGTAGCATCGTATCGCAATCCGACTGACGGACCGTGTTGCAAACCTACGAACGGGAACATCGGCTCCTGTGGCGATTCGTTGACGTACTGATAGCGGAAGTACGGTCGATATGGACCGAACGCCTTGGAGACCTGACTGTAGAAACCGGGCGTGTCGAAAACGTGCCCTCCCTTGACGGCGTGCCGAATCAGCAATGCTTCATTGAGCCATTCAAAGCTGGGACGCTGAAGTACGGCATAGGCATCGTAAATATTCTCGCCAATGGTCGGGATCCCCACGGGATGCAGAGAGTCGTGGTAGGCGGAGAACCCAACCTGCAAGCCGCGGACGGCATTGGGGCGAGCGAAAAGAGCGAAGTTGACCGCTTTGCCGTTGTTTTCATCCACGACATTCTGCACAGGTTCGGCTGATGGCGAACTCGAAGCTCGCCCGTTACCAACTTCCGCCACATAGTGAAGTCCCAGCCGTCCAGAAGGGATTGCCCCTGAGAGAGAGGCACCCACGTTGTGGATCGGCAAGATGCCGCCGTTATCCTCAAATTGGAACAACAAGGGCCGGCCTACGGCAGTCTGGAGCCAAGCACTATGGTGATAGGCGGTATTGTAAAAGCCGATATCGGTGTGATATCGCCCAACGGCAAGATTGAAATAATCATTGAGGGAATACTGCAAGAGAAGGCGCTCGACATCCACGCCGACGCTGTTGGTCGGGTCGGCTTCAAACACGATCTCGCTTAACAGGCGAAATTTCTCCGAAATATCGGAAGTGACAAACAGATTGAGCTGTCCGAGGCTGAACGCGGTGTGAGTCCCGTGAGCGTCACTGCCGTGAAAAGTCATATCGCCGAAACCACGGATCTGCATGAGCGTTCGCGTATCCATCCGCTGCTCCATCCCTCCCCCGGGCTCCTGCTCTGGAGCGAGTTCCGAGGCTATGGGAGCGGGCGCGTGAGTTGGCGCAGACGCAGGCGCTTGACCCGGTGCTTGTGGAGCAGGCTTCTGCTGGGCTTCCAGCTGCGCGACGCGAGCTTCGAGTTGGTCGACTCGGTGCAGGAGAGCCCGGATCGTTTCCTTGTCTGAATCCGGTGCCGCGTCCTCCGCACAAAGCATGGCGGGGACAACCAGGAACCCCAACAAAAGCCCCAGAACTGTTGTCCCCAACTTTCGCGTCGATATCAGTGGCCAAACAGAAAACCGCATGTGTGTGCCTCCGGCATGGTGTATGACTGCTGGAACTACTACAGCGCGGGCGAACGCTTCACAACCGGTACGATCGGCGAGTAGCAAGGACCTGCGAGCCTTGTGTGTTGGCATCGTCCGCAATCAAAAACTTGTGCACTGGAAAGCAGAGCTTGCTGGGACCCGGGGGAAGATGAACAAAAACGATTCTTAACAACGCGAAGCAACGGAATTAGGAACTTCAGTGTCAGTTCGTGCCGCCGCTGCTGGCCGATTCACGGATCAGTACGACGTCGGAATCCGTGTGGCCGCGGAGAATACCGATACTCCTGCCGTCGGGAGACCAGTGAAATCCGACAATCTGTTCCGAGGTAAAGGATGTGATCTGGTGGCCGGCTAACCCTTCCACAGACTGGGACCAGAGGTTATCCACGCCACTCTCGCGAATCGGATAGGTGATGGCTTTGCCGTCGGCCGTGAAGCTCAGCCCGCCGCTGGAAATTCTTTCGTCGGCATCGATGGTCCGCGGAGCAGCCGTGCCGTTGGGATCGAGCAGCGCAATCTTGTACTGAGGATAAGGATCCTCGGGCGTAGGCAGGGTCGCGATCACGTACGCCAGCATCTTGCCATCGGCTGACATTGTCAGGCCGGTGCCGGCCGGCAAAGTGCGAGGCAAATTGCTTCCAGGCTGCAACGCAGCCGCTCCACCGCCGAAGGGGGCGCGCCAGAGTTGCTGCTGATCCATATTCCAGTAATAGACCCACTTCTCGTCGGGGGAGCACACTGGATTGCGGTCATTCTTGCCATCGGTGAGCTTCACGGGATTGGACCCGTCCAGGTTGGCGCGCCAGATATTGGTGGAGTTCGTGTCACCGTGAAACGCCCACGAGAACACCAGGGAGTGAGTGCCGCATCCGGAGACTTCCACCAGCGCGGCGTTCGGGTCCCCCAGAATTCGCGTCGGGGCACCCTGCCCGATTCCGGTCCGCAGCAAACGGGTAAAATCAGAAAAGACCAGATTGCCGTCGGTCGTCCAATCAAACCAATTCACGGACTGACCCTGGGGAAGGACAGCGATGGCTTCTGCGGTCTGATTCCCGGCTACGTGAGCCACGTAGAGATTTTGCGCTGTCTTGGTCTGCACCGTGGCGATCGTTTTTCCGTCGCCAGAGAGCGTCAGCGTCGCGTAGCTGTTTGTGTCGCGCGTAATGGGGCTTAAGTGTCCGCCGCCGTCGGAGATGAGCCCGATTTGTGTCCGCTGGAAATAATCAGGACCTTTCTGCGAATACAGCCCCAGCAATTCGTTGCCGTCGGGCAGCCATTTGAAATCGGCGGTTACAACATCATTAAACGTCGCGAAGCGCTGGATTTTGGTTCCCCCGATGGAGAACAGTCCGATGCCTCCAAGCGCTTTGTCGGGTCTGTAAAGCCGGAAGCCGATTTGCTTTGCGTTTGGCGCCCAGGCGATGGCGGTCGGCGTATCCGATACGGGAGAAGCTACCAATAGCGATTGCTCATCGCTTCCGTCCAGGTTCACGGAAATTACGCTGTACTTTCCGATCTCCGGAGAATTGGAGCGGGCGAACGCGATGCGATGACCGTCCGGAGAAAAAGTGAGATCGCTGTCGATTCCTCGGACAATGGTTTGTGGAGTGCCACCAAGCACCGGCGCACGTGACAGATCGAAGTTGGTGTTCGTCGCGTCGACCGCTTTGATGAAGTACAGATAATTACCATCAGGAGAAAAGGCCAGCGATTTATATGAGACCGGCGCCGGGGGAATTACCTGGGTGTCGCTGCTCGTAGGGATGTTGCGGAGCCAGAGGCTTTGCAGTCCCTTGTCGTTGATGACCGAAAGAATGTAGCGCGCATCCGGGGAGATCGCCGTCAGCGCAGCCTTTCCCGACGTCGTAACCTGCGTAATGGTGAAGGACTGAAAATGCGCCGACGCTCGCGAGCGCAAAAACGAGTACACCCCGAAGCCGCCAATCGCCAGCACGAGCAGTGCAACGATGCCGATCGCCACGCTCGCAACCTTATGTTGTTTGATTACCGCCACGACTGAGCTGTCGCTCTGCTCGAACGCTGCCGGCGTTGGTGGTGTTTGCGCAACGGCGTCGCCGGAAAATCCCGAACTCTTCGCCCCATTGTGACTGGAGTCTGTTTCACGCTTGAGGCGCTTCAGGTCGGCGCGTAACTCGGCAGCCGTCTGGTAGCGCAGATCGCGGTCTTTCTCCAGGGCCTTGCCAATAACCTCCTCCAGCCGCGGAGGAAGATCGGGATTCAGTCGCAACGGGCGGAGCGGAGGCCGATTCAGGATTCCATCAAAAATGATCGCCGATGTGTCGCCGCGGAAAGGCACTGTCCCGGTTGCCATTTCGTAGAGCACCGCGCCAAACGAGAAAAGGTCCGTGCGCGAATCCAATTCCTTTCCGGTGGCTTGCTCGGGCGACATGTAAGCCACGGTGCCCACCGTCGATCCCGGGTTGGTGAGATACGACGGTGCTTCAGCGGACTCCACGGTGACCCCGGTATGTTCCTGGTTATTTACAGGAACCAGTTTCGCCAGCCCAAAGTCCAGGATCTTGGCGTGATTCCGCTTGGTGATGAAGATGTTGGCCGGTTTGATGTCACGGTGGACGATGCCCTCAGAATGGGCGGCATCGAGTGCGTCAGAGATTTCGATGGCGAACGTCAGCAATCTTTCGTTGTCCAGCCGGGGGCCACGACAGATATTCTTGAGAGTCGCGCCCTCGAGAAACTCCATTGCGATGAAAGCCTGCCCCTCTTGTTCGCCAATGTCGTAGATGGTGCAAATGTTCGGGTGATTTAGCGCAGAGGCTGCCCGGGCTTCGCGCTGAAAACGCGCCAAGGCCTGCGCATCAAGACACAGCTCAGGAGGGAGAAACTTAAGAGCTACCGGACGTTGCAGGCGCGTATCCATCGCCTTGTAGACAACACCCATCCCTCCGTCGCCGATTTTTTCGATGATCTTGTAATGCGAAATTGTCTGGTTGATCATTCGTCGCGCGCCAAGTTGCGCGGGCAATGCAACCGGGGAAGAGACTGAATGTTATGAGCAAACGAGCAGGATGTCAACGAGGAAGAGAGGGGTCAGGATCAGGATGGAGACTCTGAAACCATCGACCTGACAGCCCCCCATCACGCTTCAACGGAACTTGGCCTATAATGCTCGCCTCGAATTTTCCAGGCTCGCTCTGGCACGGACCAGAGAAAATCCAACGGGGGATTGCAGCCGGTGATTCCAGAAGCGATAACCCATCCCAAAGTGGAGACCATCTTCCAGAGCTTACTGGAGGCGGCTCCCGACGCTATGGTCGTCGTCGATGATGATGGGCGCATTCTTTTCGTTAACGCCCGAACCGAGATTCTGTTTGGCTATGGCCGCGAGCAGCTCTTGGGGCAGAGTGTCGAACAGCTGGTTCCCACCCGCTTCCGCGACGGCCACGCAAGTCACCGGAGCGCCTTTACGGCAGAAAGCCGCGTCCGGCCGATGGGAGCCGGAGTTCAGCTCTACGGCCTGCGTAAGGATGGCACGGAGTTCCCCGTCGATATCAGCCTCAGTCCGCTCGCGACTGAAGAAGGCAAGCTCGTGCTCAGCGCGATCCGTGACGTGAGCGCACGTGTCGCGTTGCAGGCCCAACTGGACGAAAGCCGGATGCAAGTCGTTTCGTCTGCTCGCTTATCAGCTTTGGGTATGATGGCGGGAGGCATCGCGCACGAGATTAATAATCCGCTCGGAATCATTCACGCCTACGCCAGTAACTTGCTTGAGATGTCGAACGACGGCGCCTGGTCCCGTCTTGAAGTCGAAAGAATGTGCGCGCGAATTCTCGCGACTACCGAGCGGATCGCCTCCATCGTGAAAAGTCTCCGGCAGATTGCACGGGAAGGTTCGGGAGATCCAGTGACTCCGGCATCTGCTGCGGAAATGATTGAGCAGGCACTGGAGTTGTGCCGGGAACGGTTCCGAATTCACTCCATACGGCTGGTTCCCGGCAAGGTCGACTCCAGCCTCCGCGTTCGCTGCCGCGAAGTGCAGATTGTTCAAATACTCTTAAACCTCTTGCAGAACGCATTTGACGCCATCTCCAGCGTCGATGGCGACAGGTGGATCGCAATCGAAGTTGCCGAGCGAGAACGAAACATTGTTCTTTCGGTGATCGATAGCGGCCCGGGAATCGCACCCGAATTACGCGCACGAATCATGGAACCATTTTTCACGACGAAACCGCCCGGAAAGGGAACCGGACTGGGCCTGAGTATTTCCAGAAGCATCGCGCAGGACCATGGAGGTGAGTTGCGCCATGAAAAGCGGGACGGGCATACATGTTTCTCGCTGATACTTCCCGCTTTCAAGGAGGAGTCCTCGCTTGCACCTTAAAGACGCAACGCTGCTGGTAGTGGATGATGAACCCTACTACTGCGAGATCGCAAAGGATTGGTTCGAGCGCGAAGGCTGCCGGGTTTTGACAGCAGACGACGGGGTGGCTGCGCTCGCGGTGGTCGAGAAGGAAAAGGTCAACGCCATCATCACGGATATTCGTATGCCGCGTATGGATGGAGTTGAATTCATCCGGCGGCTGAAAGCGAGTGGTTCCTACATGCCAACGGCGGTTGCGCTCAGTGGTTTTTCTGATCTGGCTCCTCGGGAAGCCTATGATCTTGGCATTGAGGCGCAACTCTCAAAACCCGTTTCGCGGAAGGTATTGATTTCCGCCGTCGAAGCGGCGCTAACGGACCGCGCACAACTCTGGGCAGGCCCCGCACTCCCTGGGAAACGAGTTGCGATCGAGGCTCAGTTCGGCACACTGCAAACCGCACGCGATCATCATCAAATTGCCTTTGGGCGCGGAGGATTTTGCATGCGCTCCGATCGGTTGGTCCCCGATGACAGCGGAGTCGAGTTTCATCTCGTATTTGGAGACCAGTCTCAGCTATTGCATGGACAAGGCACGCTCCGCTGGACGTCCCCGGAAGAACATACGATTGGAGTCGAGATCGCCCGGGTTCAGGAGGGCTTGGACTGGCTCTCAGAACTTGCCCGGCAGAATAAGTCGGTGTCCTTTATCCCACGAAGTCCGGAAGCACTTTGAACAAGGTCCTCCCAGGCCTTTGTCGTAAACTTCCATCTCTGCTCCCTGGATTCGGCATCGATAGCGTAAAATTCCCATCCCGCTGCCCACATAACCACGGCATTTACCACAGCGGACCCAATCACACGCCCGCTAGTCTGAAATTTCCATTTGGTTGCGTTGAATTTCGCCAGGCCCGCTGCGTCATAAACACCAGTCTGCTGCAGGTTGCCGCGGAACATCGCTGCGGCCAAACCGAAGAGTAACCAGCGGCAAAGAACCGGCTGATCCACGCGAGGCATCATTTCATAACAAATTGCTCCCACGCAGACTCTCTATTATTTTGGGAAAAAGTCGTCACTGACCCGACGCGCGCTTGCTTTGACTAGACATTCACAAATTCCACTTCCACCCTCGTAGCGACAGCCGCCTGGGCTGTCCAGCGGCCCGGAAGGGCGGGCCGCTTTGAGTTATCGCATCTCTTTCTCCATTACCTTCCGCAGCGCCGCATTGATCCGGGTCTGATACCTCCGCCCGTCTTTCTTGAACCATGCCAGGATATCGGCATCGAGGCGCAAGGTGACCGGTTTCTTCACCGGACGATAAAGATCGCTGATCCTCATGTTCTGCAGATTTTGTTCCGTCAGCCCCGAGAGCCCCAGAGCCTTGCGCCGCCGGCGGTTCGCCGGCGGGCGTCGGCGTTTGCCTGAACGCGAAGGTGACCCGCGATCACTTTTCCCGGTCTTCATAAGTCATTCTTTCTGTTTGGCTTATATCCATTGTTACAATTGTATGTACAAAATTGTAAGAAAAATGTTCCGTTCAGGAACACCGCGGAAAAACTCCCGGGTTTATCCCGTAACTTCCTCAACGGTAAGTATTTCCGCTGCCTCCTCGTCCATAAACGCGAATGCCTGTTGGGGTATTGGGTTCTGCCACACTGGCGCGAACGACTGCCGATGCAGGGGAGTGGGGCCAAGTTCGCGCAGGGCAGCCAGGTGCTTTGGCGTGCTGTAGCCCTTGTGCGCAGCCAAGCCATACTCAGGAAATAGTGCGTCCCATTCGCGCATAATGCGGTCGCGCTCTACCTTCGCCAGAATGGATGCGGCAGCAATCGAGGCCGAGAGCGCGTCGCCATGAATGATCGCATCCTGCGGCAAGTCGCACTCGATCTTCACGGCATCGATCAGCAGGTGATCCGCCGCGGGCGCTAGACCCAGCACTGCCTCGCGCATCGCAACCCGAGACGCCTGATAGATATTGATCTGGTCGATGCGCGCCGCGTCGACCGCCGCCACGGACCACGCCACGGCGTGCTCTCGAATGCGCTCCGCCAGCACCTCGCGGCGCTGAGCCAGCAACAGTTTGGAATCACGCAACCCGCGCAGCCGGTAAGCCGGATCGAGGATTACCGCCGCAGCGACTACGCAGCCGAACAGCGATCCGCGCCCGACCTCATCCACGCCAGCTACCAGCTCTGCACCACAGGCCCACGCTTTCTTCTCGTATTTCATCGTGCATCGCAGGCGCTTGAGCAGTCGAAGCTTGGCGGCTGACGGTGAGAGTGAGCGCCCTGAGGCTTTCGCGGAAGACTTCATCACAGATCCAAGGAAGTTTCCTTCATCTTCAACCAGATAAAGGAATCATGCAAGCCCGGATTCTGACCAGCAGCAGGCTAGTCCTGTTGTGGACGGACGCATTCGTCCGTCGCGCGACCCTGAGCGCAGCGAAGGGGAGCGTGCTGGAACCTGGGTCAGCCGCGACGGTCACACATCACCTTTTCGTGGCGCATCTCGCAACCGCGAACGAATGCGTCCGCGGCTACACAATCTGGTATCCTGCCGCGCATGCTTCGGCTCATGTGCTGGGTTTGCCTTCTGCTTCTGACTTGCCTTCCTGTTCAGGCTCGTGTGATTCGTGTCGAGATCGCCTCTCGCCAGGATGTGCTCGATGGAAAAGCCTTCGGCGATGCCGGCCCTTACGAGCGCATCACTGGTTGGATTCACTTCTCAGTTGTGGTCACCAATCCTCACAATGCTCGCATTGTCGATCTAAAGAATGCCGTGAACCTGCGCGATGGGAACGTTGAATTCTCCGCGAACTTTGTGGCGCTTCGGCCCAAGGATCCGCGGAAGGGCAACGGATCGATGCTCATGGAAAACCCAAATCGCGGAAAGAGCCGCATCGTGGCGCTGGTGGATGGCGGCGACTGGGATGCTTTAAAAGACGCGGGTGATGCATGGCTGCTGCGAAACGGGTTCACGTTCGTGAGCCTCGGCTGGCAGTGGGACGCAGTTGGTGATGACGCTCTGCGTTTGCTTGCGCCGGTTGCCAAAGAGAATGGTCAGACGATTGCCGGGCTGCTGCGTGGCGACGTTATGCCGTCGCACGAAATGGCTGAGATTCCCCTCGGGCACATGATCACAGGCAATATGGGTGGCACCGAGTATCCCGTCGCTGCGCCAGACGATTCGAAAAATACCTTGACGGTTCGCGATTCGCGCGATGCGCCCCGCACCACGATCGCGCGGGCAGAGTGGAAGTTTGCACATACCGTCGACGGCAAGCTTACTCCGAGTGATCGTTATATCTATCTGAAGGGCGGTTTTCATTCGGGCAGAATCTACGAGTATGTTTACGTGGTTTCGAATCCCGTGGTGGCCGGGCTAAGTTTCGCAGCGGTTCGCGATTTCGCCTCGTACGCAAAGCATGCGCCTGACGCAATCACGCCAGCGGCGCGGGTTTACGGCGAAGGGATTTCGCAGAACGGGCGCTTCCTCCGTAACTTCCTTTTTGACGGATTCAATGCAGACGAGGACGGTCGCATCGCGCTCGACGGCATTCTTGCGCACGTAGCCGGCGCCGGACGTGGCAGTTTCAACTATCGATTTGCTCAGCCATCGCGTGATGCGCAGCCAACCTCATCTGTGTTTTTTCCAACCGACATTTTTCCTTTCACCGACTTGCCCGAGACTGATCCGGTTACGGGCGCGTCTGGCGGGTTGCTCGACCGCGCTGTGGCAGAAAAAGTTGTCCCGAAGATCTTCTTCTCCAACACGTCGTACGAGTATTGGGGGCGCGTTGCAGCGCTGATCCACGTGAGCGCCGATGGCAAGCAGGACGTGCCCGTGTCGGGCAATGTGAGGATCTATCACTTCACTGGTCTGCAGCATTTTTCGGGACCATTTCCTCCGGCAAAGGGAACGGGGGATCTATTGGGTCAGCAACCGCAATCTGCTTTGCCGGTGAGATATTTCTGGCGAGCCATGATCGCGAACATGGATGCCTGGGTAAGGAGCAACGCTGCACCTCCGGAAAGCAGCTATCCGAAACTTGCCGATGGGACGCTGGTTCCTTTCCGGGACTATAAGTTCCCAGACATTCCGGGAGTGCAGAAGCCGCACGAGGCCAATGCGGCTTATCGGCTGGACTATGGGCCGAGTTGGAACTGGGGAATCTTGAGTGTGCAGCCGCCAAAAGTGAGCGCAGCGTTTCCGTTACTCGTTCCGCAGGTTGACACTGACGGCAACGAGCGCGATGGGATTCGCCTGCCGGAGATCACCGTGCCGTTGGCAACATATGCGAGTTGGAACCTGCGGGATCCTTCGATTGGGGCGCCGGAGCAGCGGGTGCCGTTCGAAGCTTCGTACGTTCCGTTTGCGAAAACGGCCGCGGACCGCCAAAGGGCACAAGATCCCCGGAAATCTATCGTGGAACGATATTCCGGCCATGATGACTACCTCGGGCGGTTCACCAAAGCGACCGACGACCTGGTGAAGCAGCGCTGGATTTTGCCGGAGGACCGCGCTGCTCTCGTTCAGCGCGGCGAGCAGGAGTGGACGGAGGCGACGAAGTAGCCGGCAGGAACAGGTGGGCCATCCCAGTCGGAGCCTATGGCTCGAGTCCTCGAAGTTCGTGGTTCCCACCCTGGAATGTGCTCGAAAATCCCCACTTCCGGCAAATTCGGCCAGAAGTGGGGCCCCCGGCTCGTGCAGCAGATTCTGAAGGTTCGAACCTCGGCTGTGCCAAGAAGAAGCGCAAGCTTCATGCTGTACGAGAGATGAGGGAAGGTCCCTCGAAGCCGCTCTGCAGGGAGAGGCTTCAAACTGCCACAAGCTGCTGCGGCACAATGGCCACGG